>Ga0187833_10005892_pt1 | contig 11453 bp, 6 predicted proteins | sample ETNtaG_37_FD_167968 | JGI IMG/M metagenome (GOLD analysis project Ga0187833, IMG submission 167968) | Marine microbial and viral communities from oxygen minimum zone, Eastern Pacific Ocean - ETNP2014_SV_400_PacBio MetaG (Illumina Assembly) | ecosystem: Environmental > Aquatic > Marine > Hypoxic... | reverse complement strand
CCATCCCTTGCGTTATGCAGAACTATTGAAAGAGAAAATGGAAAAATTTGACGTAGATGTTTATCTGGTAAACACTGGATGGGTAGGGGCCAGCGCAAAATCTGGTGCCAAACGATTCAATCTTCCAAAAACAAGGGAGATTATTAATTCTATTTTGGATGGACAGATTGAAAAATCTGATTATGAAACGGATCCATATTTTGGATTTCAAATCCCAATATCACTTGGCGAAATTGATTCAAATCTCTTGAATCCCATTCGTGCATGGGATAACTTGGATGAGTACCATACCACAGCAAAAGAATTAGTTCAAAAATTCCAGGCGAATTATAAACAATATGATTTAGGTGACACAGCGGTATTAAATGCCGGGCCTTCATTGTAAAAAAACGAAAAGGTGACATTATGGTTATAGAATTTTCTGCCAGACATTTTCAAGCACCAAATAACATTCGTGAATATGCTGAGAACAAAGTTCAAAAATTTATGAAATACAACGACAGAGCAACACAATGCCAGATTATATTGGAGCATGAGCATAACGACCATATCGCAGAGATCAGTTTATCAGTTCCTGGAAATAGGTTCTTCGCAAAAGCAGTGACAAAAAACATGACAAAGTCTATTGATGATGCTGTTGAAAAAACAATGCTACAACTTAAAAAACATATGGAATTACTCCATAATCACAGATAAACAGGAAAAATAAAATATTTGAACTCTTATAGAGTTTATATAATTTATATGAGTCGTGATTTGCACCATATTGCCGCGACGTAAAATAAGCGCTAAAAAGGTTTTGTAAAAAGAAGCCGGATAAAGCGCCGGCTTTTTTTATGCAAAAACTAAAAGACATATTAAAAAAAAGAATTCTTGTCCTGGACGGTGCCATGGGAACCATGGTACAGTCCTATGGCCTTTCAGAGTCGGATTTTCGTGGAGATCGTTTTGAAAATCATTCGTGCGACTTAAAAGGAAATAACGATTTTTTGTCTTTAACTCGCCCTGATGTGGTGGGTGAAATCCACCGTGCTTACCTCGATGCAGGCGCCGATATCATTGAAACCAATACATTCAACGCAACTAGTATTTCCCAAGCTGACTATCAAACAGAAGACCTGGTTTATGAAATCAATAAGGCTGCTGCAAAGATTGCCCGGAACGTAGTCGATGAAATCACATTAAAGACTCCAGATAAACCAAGATTTATTTGTGGTTCAATAGGCCCAACCAATAAAACCGCATCTATGAGCCCCGATGTATCCAATCCTGGTTTTCGAAATATTTCCTTCGATGAATTATCGGATGCCTATTATGACCAAGCCAAAGGTCTTGTAGATGGAGGGTGTGATGTTTTAATGGTAGAAACAGTTTTTGACACCTTGAATTGCAAAGCAGCTCTTTTTGGAATTAAATCCTTATTTGAAGACACGGGAAATGAAATTCCTGTCATGGTTTCTGGAACAATCACTGATGCAAGTGGACGTTTACTTTCCGGTCAAACTGTAGAAGCATTTTGGCATTCGATCCGGCATATGGATCTTCTGGCTGTAGGACTGAATTGTGCTTTGGGAGCGGAACAGATTCGCCCTTATCTAGATGCGTTTTCTCAAATTGCAGATACAAATGTTTTGGTTTATCCAAATGCTGGGCTTCCTAATGAATTTGGTGGTTATGATGAAACGCCAAATCAAATGTCAGAGTTTCTCCAAGAATTTTCAGAATCGGGTTTGGTAAATATTATAGGTGGATGTTGCGGTACAACTCCAGACCATATTTCAGCCTTTTCCAAATCGGTTGAAGGTATATTGCCACGTGAAATTCCAAAAATTGAACTATTCACAAAATTGAGTGGTTTAGAACCGCTTATCATTCGCCCTGATTCTAATTTTATTAATGTGGGGGAACGAACTAATGTTACTGGGTCTGCAAAATTCAAAAGATTGATAAAAGAAAACCACTACGATGAAGCTCTGGTTGTGGCTCGCCAACAAGTGGAAAACGGTGCACAGATCATAGATGTGAATATGGATGAGGGATTAATTGATTCAGAAAAAGCTATGGAACAATTTTTACGATTAATTGCTTCAGAACCTGAGATTTCCAAAGTGCCTATAATGATTGATTCTTCAAAATGGACCGTTCTCGAAACCGGATTAAAGAATATTCAGGGGAAAGGTGTTGTGAATTCCATTTCCTTGAAAGAAGGAGAGGAAGAATTCATCAAGCACGCATATTTAGTCAAAAAATATGGTGCATCGGTTGTCGTTATGGCATTTGATGAACAGGGCCAGGCGGATACCTTTGAGCGAAAAGTAAGTATCTGCCAAAGGGCTTATAAAATACTAACTGAAAAAGTTGGACTAAGCCCGGAAGATATCATTTTTGATCCCAATATTTTTGCTGTGGCAACAGGAATTGAAGAACATAATCAATATGGGAAAGCCTATATTGATGCTGCAAAAATGATTAAGGAAAAAATGCCCCTTGTTCATGTCAGTGGTGGCCTAAGTAATCTTTCATTCTCATTCCGGGGGAATAATGCAGTTCGTGAAGCCATGCATTCCTGTTTTCTGTATCATGCCATCCAAAATGGAATGGACATGGGAATCGTTAATGCCGGACAATTGGTTGTTTATGATGATATTGATCCAGCATTTCGTGATGCTATCGAAAATGTTTTATTCGATCGTCATCCCGATGCAACAGACCGATTAGTGGAATTGGCTGAAGGGTTTATTGGAATCAAGCAAGAGAAAAAATCGAATAATGAGTGGCGATTATTACCGACTCAGGAAAGATTATCTCATGCCTTAGTTGAAGGAATTGACAAATTTATTGTGGAAGATACTGAAGAGGCTAGGATTCAATTGGATCGCCCTATTGATGTGATTGAGGGACCATTAATGGATGGGATGAATCGCGTTGGGGATTTGTTTGGCTCTGGTAGAATGTTCCTCCCCCAAGTGGTAAAATCAGCCCGGGTTATGAAAAAAGCAGTTGCCCATTTGATACCATTTATCGAGAAAGAAAAAGAAGAGAAAGGGCTTGCTGATATTTCCAATGGAACCATTGTTTTAGCAACGGTAAAAGGGGATGTTCATGATATTGGAAAAAATATTGTGGGCGTTGTTTTAGGCTGCAATGGATATAATATTATTGATCTCGGTGTTATGGTCTCAGCAGATAAAATATTATCTGAAGCAAAGAAAGCGAACGCGGATATTATTGGTCTTTCTGGACTTATAACTCCAAGCTTGGATGAAATGGTTTATGTAGCATCAGAAATGGAAAGGCAAAAATTTGAAGTACCATTATTGATTGGTGGTGCTACTACAAGTCGCAAACATACCGCGGTCAAAATAGAAGAAAAATATAGATCTTTCGTTATTCATGTTATTGATGCTAGCAGATGTGTGGGTATTGTAAGCAAATTATTAAATCCAGATCATAAAAATGAGCTAGTTAAAAAAACAAAAAATGAATATGAAACAATTCGTGAGACCTTTTATCAAAATCAAAAAGAATTAAAACTTTTACCGATAAATGAGGCTAGAAATAGAAAACCTAAGTTGGTTTATAATCCGGTTCAACCAGAAAAACCCGAGATTCAAAAGATTGAATTAATATCTTTAAATGAATTAAAGGATTATATTGACTGGTCACCCTTTTTTCATGCGTGGGAATTTAAAGGCACGTATCCAGAAATTTTAAATGACTCTGAAAAAGGAGCCGAAGCGGGAAAACTCTTTAATGATGCTCAAAATATGTTGACATCTCTCATTGAATCAAAATCATTAACAGCCAACGGAGTGTTTGGGATCTTTCCTGCTCAATCGAAAGCAGAAGAAGTGCATTTAATAAAAAATGATATTAAATTTAATTTTCCCCGTCAATTGATGGATAAAGGGAATAAACCTAATTTTTGTCTAGCTGATTTTATTTCTCCAAATGCCGATGATCATATTGGGTTGTTCGCAGTTACGGCTGGACATGGTTTAGAAAAACTGGTTGAGCAGTTTGAATCAGACCACGATGATTATAATGCTATTATGGTCAAAGTGTTAGCTGACCGATATGCAGAAGCTGCTACTGAATGGCTCCATGAAAAAATTCGAAAAAATGACTGGGGTTATGCTCCTAATGAGATTTATTCGAAGGAAGAATTAATTAAGGAAAAATATCAGGGAATTAGACCGGCACCGGGATATCCCAGTTGTCCTGATCATTCAGAAAAAGATAAAATATGGAAACTTTTGGATGTGGAAAACGCCATAGGTGTTTCTTTGACAGAATCGAGAGCTATGTGGCCCGCAGCTTCTGTATGCGGGTGGTATTTCTCTCATCCTGAATCCCAGTATTTTAGCGTATTAAAAAATAATTAAAACCAAAATAATAAAATAAAATAAAATCTTATGAGAATACGAGATAAAATAAAAAAACCGCAACGTCCGGTTGTTGCTTACGAAATTTTACCACCACGAGAAAAAGATGGGACATTGAATTCGTATGGAGAGATTATTAGCTCGCTCCTTTCACAAACACATATTGATGCTATTAATATTCCGGAAGTATTGGATGAAATTGGTCGTGGCGAACGCCCAGTCGCAAATCAAAAACGAGGTGAGCCAAGAGAATTTGGGCAACTTCTACAGGATATTGTTGGTGTGGAAGCTATTGTGAATCGAGTGGTTGTTCATGAACCTTATGATGCCCAGATGAAATGGATTGAAGAGACAAACAAGAAATACGAAATTGAAAATATGATTATAGTGGGGGGAGAATCCAGTAATGTTGATTATCCTGGGCCATCTGTAAATGAAGTTTTAAAATCAGTCTCAAGAGAATTTAACCAGAACGGTGGTGATATTTTTTGTGGTGGAATTGCAATTCCAAGCCGGGAAAGAGAATCAAAGAATTTGATTAAAAAAAGTGAGAATGGTTCCGAATTTTTCACTACACAAGTATTATACGATTCATCCAATATAGTAAAAATGATTGGTCATTACCAAGAACGGTGTGATGAACTCAATACATTTCCACGTCGTTTACTTTTGAGCTTTGCCCCGGTATCATCACAAAAGAATATTGAATTTTTAAAATGGCTTGGTGTTGAAATCCCAAGTGAGACAGAGCGCTATTTACAGGGGAGGCCTGGTTCTATGATTGAAAGATCCTTAGATGTTGCTATAGAAGTTTTGAATGATACACTCAGATCGATCACGGAGAAAAATTTAAAAGTTCCGATTGGTTTAAATGTAGAACATATTATGTCCTACAATTTTCAATCTTCGGTTGAAATGCTCCAGGAATTAGCTCGTATTTATCGGGAATTTTGTATCAAATCAAAGCAGTATTCATAAATAGAATTTGGTAATTTTCGCACCAAGTTTGTAAAAGTAATTAATAAAAGCGGATAAAAAATAATAGGAAGCTAAATTGAGCAAATATTTATTTACATCAGAATCTGTCACAGAAGGGCATCCAGACAAAGCATGTGATGCAATTTCGGATGCTATTTTAGACCATATTTTATCGAAAGATCCCAACGCCCATGTGGCTTGTGAAACCTTGGCAACAAAAGGAGTTGTTGTGGTTTCCGGTGAAGTGCGAACCAATGGGTTTACCGAAGTAGAAAAAGTTGTAAAACAAACAATCAAAGATATTGGATATCATAAAGGTAATAGTGGAGTTGACCCTGAGGATGTTCAAGTTATATCTATGCTCCATGAGCAAAGTTCAGAAATAGCTCAAGGTGTTGATTCAGAGGATATCTCCGAACAAGGTGCTGGTGATCAGGGACTCATGTTTGGATATGCCTGTAATGAAACACCTGAACTCATGCCACTCCCAATCCAGATTGCTCATCGTCTTACAGAAAGATTAACAGAGTTGAGAAAAGATGGTACCTTGCCCTGGCTTCGTCCAGATGGTAAATCCCAGGTATCAGTCAACTATGAAGATGGCAAACCAGTCTCTGTAGAGAAAGTGGTTATTGCCACACAGCACGATGATATGTTAACTGAATATGGGACAGAAGAAAAAGAACTGGAATTTGTAAAAAGTGAAGTGATAGATCATATTATAAAACCTGTTTTAAATTCTTTTGATTATCCTTACTCCGAAGATTGTATTGTAAATGGTACAGGCAGGTTTGTTTATGGGGGGCCAGAAGCAGATACAGGGTTAACGGGTCGGAAGATTATTGTTGATACTTATGGTGGATATGCACCACACGGCGGTGGTGCTTTTTCTGGAAAAGATCCATCCAAGGTGGATCGAAGTGCAACCTATATGGCTCGTTATATTGCTAAAAATATTGTGGCGGCAGGTCTAGCGGATAAATGTGAAGTCCAATTATCGTACAGCATTGGCGTTGCGGAGCCCACTTCGTTTTACGTAAAATCATTCGGTACAGGGGATGTTAGTGATGAAAAATTAACTGAAATTGCCAAAGAAGTATTTCCGCTACGACCAGGAGAAATTGTTGCACATTTAGATTTGAAAAAGCCTAGATACAGACAAACAGCAGCCTATGGACATTTTGGTCGCGAGTTGGAATCATTTACTTGGGAAAAAACTGATATGGTCGAATTGCTTAAAGATAAAAAATAATTTTAGTTGGATATTATCCCAAACTTGCCAAGGAGCGTTGCATTGGAAATATTTTCCCATCAGGCTTGGCTTTTATAACGACGTTCATTTTGATTAAACTCTTAATTGGAAAAACAAATGAACAATCATACAATAAAAAATAACGATTACAAAGTAGCTGATTTGAATTTAGCCGGTTTCGGCCGAAAGGAAATAGAACTTGCAGAAGCGGAAATGCCTGCTCTCATGACGCTCCGGGAAAAATACAAGGAATCACAGCCCTTGGCAGGTGCAAATATTCTTGGCTGTATTCACATGACTATTCAAACTGCAGTCCTGATGGAAACCCTTGTTGATTTAGGTGCAAAAGTTCGGTGGTCATCCTGCAATATTTTCTCAACTCAAGACCATGCAGCTGCAGCAATGGTTGATGCTGATATTCCAACATTTGCATGGAAAGGTGAAACTGAAGAAGAGTTTTTTTGGTGTATTGAGCAGACAATCCTAAAAGACGGTAAACCATGGGATGCCAATATGGTATTAGATGATGGTGGCGATTTAACCCAAATGCTTCATGAAAAATACCCTGAAATGCTTGAAAATATTCATGGCATTAGTGAAGAGACTACCACAGGGGTCCACCGTCTTTTAGAAATGTTAGAAGATGGGACACTTAAAGTACCAGCCATTAATGTGAATGACTCGGTAACCAAATCAAAAAATGATAATAAATATGGATGCCGCCATTCACTCAATGATGCAATTAAACGCGGCACGGATATTTTAATGTCTGGAAAGAAAGCACTGGTAATTGGTTATGGTGATGTGGGGAAAGGATCTGCACAATCATTACGTCAAGAAGGGATGATTGTAAAGATTAGCGAAATTGATCCAATTTGCGCAATGCAGGCATGTATGGATGGGTTCGAAGTTGTTTCTCCTTATCATGACGGAATTAACACGGGTACAGTTGATGGTATTAACAGAGAACTACTTACTACCACCGATTTAATTGTTACGACTACTGGTAACATAAATGTTTGTGATCGTGCTATGTTAGAAACTGTCAAATCAGGTGCGGTGGTTTGTAACATTGGTCATTTTGATAATGAAATTGATACCCAATTTATGAGAGATAATTGGCAGTGGGACGAAGTGAAACCCCAAGTGCATCGGATATTTAGAAGTGACAATAAAAATGATTATTTAATTCTATTATCTGAAGGTCGATTAGTTAACCTAGGAAATGCAACAGGGCACCCATCTCGGATTATGGATGGCTCATTTGCAAATCAGGTGTTGGCACAAATGCTTTTATTTGATGTAAAATTTGCTGATTTACCACATAATGAAAAATTATCAAATATTACAGTTAATGTTCTACCAAAGAAACTTGATGAAGAAGTTGCAGCCGGAATGGTGAGAGGGTTTGGGGGTGTATTGACGACAATGACCGATGAACAGGCTGACTATATTGGAGTTTCAAAAGCAGGGCCATACAAGCCTGAAGTCTATCGATATTGATCTAATCTATTTAAAAAAACAAAAAACCCCATAAAAAATATGGGGTTTTTTGTTTTTGGTTCTCTCAGATTTATTCTACAAATTTGAATGCGGAAGTCCAAACACTATTGGCAATAAAATGAAGGTAAATCCGAAAAACCACCAATTTCGTTGGAAGACGGGATTTCTCCATGCTTTTCTGACCATTCTTTTAATGGTTACGGTGGCGTGCGATTTCGACATCCCGGAAAAGTTCGAAATGCCCACCTGGTATCTTGATTTAAAAATTCCACTGGTTCAAACTAGATATCAAATGGCGGATATTTCCGATTCATCTGCGGGTATTTTTCTTACAGATGATTCTCTTGGATTTAAAATTATCCAAGAAGGAGAAATGCCTGCCACAGAACTTCCGGATCTTCCTTCTGTGCCACTAGGGCTTGATCAGGCAATCTCATCTGGAGAGATTGATGGGATTACAATTAATGTAGAATTACCAGCTGTTTCAGAAGCCCAGAAAATTCATGCTGTTTTTTATGGCTCAGGATTTCAAATTTACCAAGATACTGCAAAATGGTGTGATTCTGTAACATTGGGTACTCCACCCTTTACTTTTGATACACTCATTTGTGTTACTGATACTACTGAAGGTGTCCCAGCTCAGCTTCAAGGAGAAACAGGTGACACTTTAGGTAGACTATTTTCATTTCCACCTAAGGCCATTGATGGTGAAACTGATTCTATTCGTCATATGAAAGCCAGTAACTATAATCAATATATTGTGGATTTTTTTAATGGGATCATGGATTCATTATCGCTCGTATTAAATACTACAAGTGAGATCCCATTCCCTGAAATGGAAGAAGGATCGATCATCGCGAGTGTTGATACTTTAATTATAGCAAATAGTTTAAATAGCAGTGTATACATGACTAATTTTAAAAACAATGGACTTCCAACTGCTCTTGAGAATATTTATTCTTATATGGCAACAGGTGCAGAAGACCCTGATTTTCAGCCACTGACTGATACTCTAGCAAATCACAACTCTAAGCCGACCTTACTGAGTGACTCTTCCTATACAGAGACTACAAATCTTTCAGGTAAGGGACTTACAAAATATTTAAAAATGGCAACAAACTTTTCTTTGGCGGCTGCTCACCCCGATTCGATCATAAAAATTGATCCAGGCTCATTATTTGTTGATTTTGGACTCACCTTTCAAATGGCGGGTATTGATAGTATTGATGTAACAACAAACCAGTACTCAATGACAGATGATATACCAATGGAGCCTATGGATTTACCTGAGATGGATATGTCAGAGTCAGGGATAAGTAAGATGGAAATCTACCGCAATATTCTTAAAGATAATGGGGCTGCCTCAAATGAGAACAGACTGATTATTTCTAACCTTGCGAGCTCACTGCCTTTTGATATGAATTTCTTAATGAATTTTAAAAATTTTTCACCGACACCAGGCGGCGACTCTGTTAAGATAGATACAGTACTAAGGAAAGGGGTTGAGATTAATAAAATATTTGATTTGCGTGGATATACATTACAAAGCACAGACGGAGATAATGATAATGATGGTTGGCCGGACAGTGCATTTACAAGTTTTGACCTTGTGCTTGATATTACAATCCCAGAGCAAAAAGCATCTATCCCTCTCGATGAATCTCCCTTAGGTGAGTTTACAATGAATATGCGTCTCGACCAGTTATCGTTTTCGTCTATTGGAGCAAACCTTTACATGGAAATGCCTGCGGAACCCACTGAACAGGAATTCCCGGCAGGTTTTACAGGTGCCATTCCCACCGAAGCTGTTTTCGAGATTATTTTTAAGAATCAGATCAGATTGCCTATTCAAATGGTCATGGAATTCAAAGGTCATAACTCCCTTGGTGAGCTTACCTATGTACCGGTGATTATTGATACAATTGGGTTTCCATTAACGGATTCAAATTCGGATACTGCTATGACCATCATTGGTTTGAGCAAACTGGGAACAACTGTTGCAATTTATGAATCGGTTGATGATAGTTTACCATCTTATTCTGTTACAAATGCACCCTGTGACACTTGCTCATCTATTATTGATTTACTTGCATCCAATCCCGTAAGTCTGATTATTACACCTGAGGTGAAGGTAGATGGTCGCGGATCTATTGAAGCTAATAAAGCCATTGCAGGTGGATTTCGTGTGACTATTCCATTTGTCCTTCAATTGGAACCCATGACCTTTATGGGAGGAACTGCCACAGAAATTGATACATTTGACCACGATACACGCTATAAAATTCGGAATAGTTTGCTTGAAACAGAATTAGTATCCACCATTACAAACGCTTTGCCATTTGGGGCTGAAGTTTCTGTATTAATGAGTAATGATTCATTATTTCCAACCGACACGACGGCAGCCCAATTAGCCATTTTCCGAGATTCTCTCGCAGTATGGGGAGTTCTAAATGCCACGGACAGTTTATATATTCTCAGGAAATGCAGTGATATTTCACCCGACAGCGGTTTGGTATATATTTTCAACGTTATGACAGATTTTTCAGAATGTTTTGATGATTTACCCTATATCGTAAAATTTAATGACTCAGGAACGGATACAATCATTTCCTATGTGGATACCCTGTTCAAATTTTCATTACCCAATCCTGAATCATTTTATGGTGCCGATGATACCACTGGATATCCTGAAGGCATGGTGGCAGTGCCAGGGACCGGGATTTATTCTAGTATTATCGATACGTCCCAGATCTTTTTGTTGACAGATTATGGCAGCCACTATACCATGCCGAGATTTCATTTACCTGGAACAGATTCCATGGGCATCTTTTTATCGGTTGAAGATTATATGGAGATTAGCTCCTTTATCACTTTTCGGTTAAGTAGTTCCGGTGCATTTGGTGAAGTAAACCCTGAATTAATTATTACTTACCCCAATGGAGGACAAACATTATATACCAATTCAACTTATGAAATTCTCTGGAGTGTAGGTGGATCGAGTTCTGAAAAAGTGGATTTATATTATTCCACTCATGGAGATTCAACGACCTATAAGGCAGCCAATTGTGTCCTGACAGATAATTGGACAGAAATTGAATCAGGATTAGATAATCTTGGTTCATATTCATGGGATTTAGCTACCAGTGGGTTATCAGACACTGATTCATTAAGATTGAAAATCGTATCTTCAAATGGGAAGGCTTGTGATATCAACGGATATTATATCAAGATCAGGTCTCCATCCAGATCGAATCGTATGAATCATCCAAAACAAAAATTGAGTATGAAGGGTAATCGATGAAGCAAATTATTCTCATAATTTGTATGGTTGGAAT
>Ga0187833_10005889_pt1 | contig 11454 bp, 10 predicted proteins | sample ETNtaG_37_FD_167968 | JGI IMG/M metagenome (GOLD analysis project Ga0187833, IMG submission 167968) | Marine microbial and viral communities from oxygen minimum zone, Eastern Pacific Ocean - ETNP2014_SV_400_PacBio MetaG (Illumina Assembly) | ecosystem: Environmental > Aquatic > Marine > Hypoxic... | reverse complement strand
GAAGATTGTCAGCCAGTCAGAGGAGATGATCAGCCTTTCCATGAGGTTATGGCATGCGTTGACTACTCCCGTGATCTTCACTGAGTATCAAAGGAAATTTATATCTATCTATAATTGAACACTCTCAGATTTTTTATCAGTTTCTGAGGTTCCAACCATTTCTGCCAGGCATATTCTGCACACCATTCGTTTTTAGATTTTCCGTTTTTGCCTATCAAAATTCGGCCACCATCCAAGACATTTATCTCTTTATTTTCTTTCATCAGTAAAAGTACGAATCCTCCAAAAAGCTCATGGGCTTTATTACTGGGTTGTTTGTTTAACTTTCCAGGAAGGATTTGAGATAGCCCACGTTGCGAGGATCTTTTGAGGTTCAAAAAGCAGAAAAGAAGGAAATGAAGATTTTATTCATCATCAATGATGCACCGTATAGGACAGAAAAGGCATACAATGCATTACGTATGGCAACGAATTTACAGAAAAGGGAGGACGAAATAGAGGTGCGATTTTTTCTGTTAGCTGATGCGGTTGCATGCGCACTTCCCAATAAAATAGTCCCCAACGGATTCTATAATATCCAACGCATGTTGAAATCTGTGATTTCCCATGGTGGCGAAGTCCAAACTTGAGGAAGCTGTGCTGACGCCCGCGGTCTGCGGGAGCTGAAAAAGATGGAAGGTGTGGAACTCAGCAACATGAGTCAACTCTGTGAGTGGACGGTGGGCTCCGACAGAGTGCTTGTATTTTAATTCCACTTTTTTGCATGAGATGTCACCCATTGTATTTTCGTTTGGAGTCGGGGACTTTGATGGATTGTTTTTCCGAAAGCTTAATTTGGATAGAGGTTTTTTTAGGAAAGAATTCAGGTTTTTGCAGCACAACTTCCCGCCTGACGGCCGAAGACCGATCCCGACATTAGGCCGGTTCCCCCTGGATAGTTGAAGTAGAAAAGCCCACCGACCAACTCCCCTGCAGCAAAGAGTCCTGGAATCGGTTCGAGGTCGTCGCTTATTACCTGACTGGTTTTAGGGTCGACACGAAGCCCACCGAAGGTGAAGGTGATGCCGCAGGTGATGTGGAAGGCTTCGAAGGGTCCTTCATCGATGGTGTTGGCCCAGTTGGTCTTGTTGATCTCCAGTTCTTCGGTGCCCCTTCCGTCTTTCACGTTCGGGTCGAATTTAATGTTTTGCTGAACCGCGTTGTTGTAATGCTGGATTTCGTCCAGAAATCCCTGTTTATCGACGCCTTCCATCTTGTCAGCGAGATCCGCGAGGGTTGCCCCTGTCACTTTGGAGACACGGCGAATCCGGTATTCATCCCGAAGCAGGTGGGTCACCTTCTGGTCAAAAACCTGCCAGGCAAACTGATCAGGTTGTTCCAAAATCACACGACCATACTTGGCATAGGTGTAATTGCGGAAATCTGCTCCTTCATCCACGAAACGCCTGCCTGTGGCATTGACCATGATTCCAAACGGGTAGGAATGTTTCTGGAATCCGTCACCCACCGTAAGATCACCGAATTCCGGTGCATTGTAATCCCAGCCGACGGCATGGCAGCCAGACCAGTTTCCATAGGGGGAGGCTCCGACCTCGAGGGCCATGCGGATCCCGTCTCCAGTGTTGAAGGACGTTCCCCGGACCTTGGCCATTTCCCAACCCGGCCCCAGATATCGGGTACGCCATTCCGTGTTCGATTCAAAGCCACCGCAGGCAAGGACCACCCCACGGCTTTTGATTTCATGGGTTTTTCCTTCCATCTTCACCTTCACCCCATTCACACCTGATTCGGATTGGATGAGGGAAAGCACCCTTGCACCGTAGCGGATCTCAATCCCGGCCTTTCGGGCCAGGTCCGTTTCTCCATCCACCAGCCCGGGGCCTCCACCCCAGGATTCCAGGGTCAGTCCGCCCCAAAACTTGAACCGTCCTTCATGCTTGAAGGCCTGGCGCCCATAAATCGGCATGAAACGGATTCCGTTCTTCTGCAGCCAGGTCAGGGTTTCCCGGGATTTTGTGACCAGGGTTTCACAAAGATCGGGATCGGTACGAAAACGTGTCAGCCGATACATGTCGTCAAAGAACTGATCCGTTGAGTAAGTACCGAAATCGGTGATATCCAACTGTTCCTTGGAGAGTTCCGGACAAAGTTCACGGATGTGCCCAACGTCGTCATAGGCAAAGCGAAAGGCGCCTGCGGTGTAACGGCTGTTGCCGCCGCTGACTTCCAGGGGGGCACGTTCGAGCACCAGAACGCTGCTTCCGGATTCCCGGGCCGCAAGTGCCGCACAGAAAGCGGCGTTTCCTCCTCCAACGACGATTACATCAAAATCAGTCATGATATTTATTCTGATCAATTAATTTGGGTCACCCGTCATAATTGCGTTCCCCAGAATTTCTCAACCAAATCCGGTAAAGATGGCGTTTGCGGGAAGGATCCTGATGATCCATGAAACGGCTGCGATAATGGACCAGTTCCAGATTGTTGAGGAACTGGATCTGTCCCCGTTCCAGGGGTGCCTCAACCCACAAATCTTCTGAATGGACCACTTCTTCCAGACACTCCAAGGCATCCTTCAGTTCTTGATCCATTTCCCTCTCAGCGATGGCGTACCCTTTATGGACCAGGGAAACGTTGACGCGGGCCTTGAGTTGATTCCCGTCCCAGTTAAAACAAGGGGCGGAAACTGTTTCAGGAGCATCTTCGGCATGCTCTTTTTGCCGATCGAAGAGCATCGGGCGGTATAACCTCTCAAGCTGTTGGGGATGCTTTTCAAGCATCCGGTTGTGCACCGAATAAAGGCTGCAGAAACGGCTGATACCGCCTTTCATGGCTGGATTTTTACAGAGCAAGCATACATATTCCGGGATGCTGATTCCGAAAGCATTGTCATTGTGAAACACGAGTTCCACGTTCGTATACGAACCTCGAACCCCATAACTGAACGGTAGTCCCGTATCGACCACATCATAAATCATGGTTCCGTCCCACTTTTGCGCAACAGGTCTTGCAATGAGTTGAGAAAACACCCAATAACAATCTACCAAAATCGGTTCAGGAATGGTTTCCATTGGCCTTTGTTCCATCACACAAAAACCACAACCTTGATCAAGAACATCCCTGATTGATGATGCCGTTTCTTTCAAATGAGGAATTTCAAATTCTTCATGTGTTCTCAAAAGGTTTGGCAAAGGATTATTACTTATCTTTTCCGCCATGATGTGAAATTCCTTCATGGCTTCTTCATTCAATCTGATGGTCCAGTCTTCTTGAGAAAGTTCTGCTGAGCACCAGGCTTTTGATCCGCTGACAGTCTCTCCGAGCATTCGTGAAGGGTTTTGGATGCTGAGTTCAAGACTCTCAGGGAATTCAGGTTTTAAATCCATACCTTCTTGTCCTCCTGGATTTCTTGAGAAATCCTGATTGTTGAGGAATGATTCAGAAAGTTTTCCTTACTTCCTCAAGTGCTTTAGCAAGGATTTCGAGCTCCCCGGGTAAACCTGCGGTGATTCGGATACAGCGGTTCAGTGGAGCCACACCAGGCATCCTCACGAAAATGCCTTGGTGGATGAGGGCATTCATGAGGGCCGAGGCAAAGGCTCCGTCTTTTCCGCAGTCGATGGTAAGGAAATTGGAATCGGTTTTAAAAAAATTAGTTCTTTTAAAATGGTTTTTTTGAGGTCTAGATGGACTTTTATCCCATATGAAAGTCTATTCAGGTAGCTTTATTTAGGACAGCATAAAATTTATTATGCTTACATTTCCAGAACGAATTGGTTTCTTACTAAAATAACTAAATTACATAACTTAAAGAAGAAAATATTTTTTTGATTACAATCATTTAGACTGTTTTATAATCTCAAATTCTACTGATTCGCACAAAATATGTTCCGCTAACAGATGTCCTTCTTGAATCCTTTGAGTATCATCACTTGGAATACAAATGGTTACGTCTCCCAAATCAGCCATCTTACCCCCGGATTTTCCAGTTAACACAATGACCTTCATTGATTTCTTTTTTGCTAAATTTATTCCTTGAATCACATTTTCTGAATTCCCACTTGTTGAAATGGCAATTAACACATCTCCAGAATCCCCTATTCCTTCAATTTGTCGAGAAAAAATTGATTCATAACCCGTATCATTTGACCAGGCAGTGACAAAAGAAGAATCTGTAGTCAGAGCAATTGAAGCTATGGCTGGTCGATCATGACTGATTAATCCTCCCATGAGTTCTGCAGCCATATGCTGAGCATCTGCAGCGGAACCACCATTACCACACCATAATATTTTCTTAGATCCCTTGACAGCCTCAATCATAAGTTGAACACCTTTTGTGATATCCCCAGAGCATGCATCAATCATAGCCATTTTAACATTGGCGCTTTTTTGAATAATTTGTCTGACTTCCAACATAGTTACCTGTCAATTTTGTTAAATGATTCTTTAATATTAATACATCTATTTTATAGATTAGTGAAATGGGTATTCTTATTTTTTTTAAATGATGGTATTTAATTGATTACACAGGAATTTTTGTTAAAAAATAAATCAGAAAGTTTTCCTTACTTCCTCAAGTGCTTTAGGCAGGGTTTCGGCAAGGATTTCGAGCTCCCCGGGTAAACCTGCCGTGATTCGGATACAGCGGTTCAGTGGAGCCACACCAGGCATCCTCACGAAAATGCCTTGGTGGATGAGGGCATTCATGAGGGCCGAGGCAAAGGCTCCGTCTTTTCCGCAGTCGATGGTGAGGAAATTGGAAGCGGTCGGAAGAGGGGTGAGTCCATTTTCCAGGGCTATATTTCGGATCGTCTCGAGGGAATCTGCTACCTGTTTGAGAACCTTCTGTAAATGTACGGAATCTTTCAAGGCGGCACGAGCCCCGGCCTGAGCCACACGTCCAACCCCGAAGTGATTGCGGATCTTGTTGAACTCTTTAATCAGTTCCGCATTCCCAATTGCATATCCGACCCGCATCCCGGCAAGCCCGTAGGCCTTGGAAAAAGTACGCATCCGGAGGACCCTATGGTTATCCAGGTCGAGGGGAGGAAGGGTTCCTGGAGGGGCGAATCCACCATAGGCTTCATCCAGAATGAGCAGGCAGCCATCCGGGATTTTTTTCAGCATGTCATTGATGCTTTCCGAATCCCACCAGCTTCCCATCGGATTATCCGGATTCGAGACATAAATCAACTTCGGCTGTAGTTTCCTCGCTGTTTCCAGAAGGGCGTCCAGATCCTCACGGTCCTCACGATAAGGAACGAATTCGAGCTCTCCGCCATATCCGTTGACGTGGTAGTTGAAAGTCGGATAGGCGCCAGCAGAAGTGACGACACGGTCTCCGGGTTCCACAAACATCCGGGCCACGTAACCCAGCAGCCCATCGATGCCTTCACCGACCATGATGTTTTCAGAAGCGACCTGATGATGGGCTGCCAGCTCCTGACGCAGATCATGGAATTCCGGGTCTCCGTACATCCAGGTTTCAGAAGCCGCTTCCTTCATGGCTTGAATTGCCAGAGGAGAAGGGCCGAAGACACTCTCATTGGCACCGATTCTTGCTTTGAATCCATAACCCTGATTCCTTTCCTGGGTCTCTGGGCCGACAAACGGAACGGTTGCCGGAAGCCCCCTGACCAGTGAATTGACCTGATAATCAGCCATATGCGGATATCTTTCCAACGAAGGAGTTAGAGAAATTATTTCTTAGAACCATACTTTTCCTGCATTTTGTTGTAAGCCGGGAACCCAACAATGCTTTTCAGCTGGTTGAAGGAAAGTTGTTCATTTTGAATTTGTTGATGCTCTTCTTTTTCAAGACGGGGCAACTGCTTTTCCAGAGTGTGAGCAACGCTCAGCAGCAAGGTCACCGGATAGAGTCCGATTTTAAATCCCAGTTCCTGGAGTTCCTGTTTTCCGAGGAAAGGAGTTTCTCCCCCTTCGACCATGTTGGCCAAGAGGGGTTTTTGGATGAGTTCCGCAGTGGCTCGCATTTCCTCGAGTGATTTTGGAGCTTCCAGAAAAATCACATCCGTTCCAGCCTCTTCAAAAGCCATGCAGCGGTCAAGAGCCGCCTGGAATCCATCCACCGCCCGGGCATCGGTCCGGGCGATGATGACGATGTCCTTTTCGGCAGCAGCATCCTTGGCTGCGTGGAGTTTGCCCAGCATCTCTTTGAGTGGAACCAGAACCTTTCCCTGGACATGTCCACATCGTTTGGGCGCGGCTTGATCTTCCAACTGAATTGCCGCGACCCCAAGCTTCGCATAGGTTTTCACGGTTCGGTAGACGTTGATCGCATTCCCGTAACCGGTATCTCCATCAGCAATCAGAGGGATTCCGATACAACTTGCCAGGTTCCCGGCATGGGTCGACATCTGGGTGAAATCCATCAGTCCGGTATCGGGCTGACCCATGACCGAGGCTGAACTTCCAAAACCCGTCATGTAGGCACATGGGAATCCGCTTTTTTCCACCATCAATGCTGAAAAAGCATCGTAACAACCAGGCACCGTGAGCACTCCAGGCTGGCTTAAAAGTTCACGAAGTCGGGCAGCTTGATTTTGTGGTTCCATATTGATTTTCGTTTTGGGTCTTTTATTTTCAATTTCATGAGATTATTTTCGATCCTCACATGGCTCCACCACCGTTGATTTGGATCAATTGACCGGTGACATAGGCACCTTCTTCGGAAACAAGATGAGAAACCATGGAGGCAATTTCTTCAGGTTTGCCTAATCTTTTTGAGGGCACTTCTGCAGCCTGTTTGTTGATAAACTCCTCCTCCCTGGAACTGGTCCGTTCCGTGAGGATTGCTCCAGGAGAAATCGTATTCGCCGTGATTCCCTGATCAGCGAAGTCTCTGGAAAGGGCTTTGACAAGCCCCCATGCTCCATGCTTTGAAACCGAGACATGAGGACTGTTCGGATAACCCCGGATAGCATTGATTCCTGCAAAGGTAAGGATCCTTCCCCACTGTTGTTCGAGCATTCCTGGAACCAGAAGACGACAGAACTGAAAAGCTGCACCAAGGTTCACTTCAAGAACCTGATCCCATTCTTCATCAGGAATTTCAAAAAAATTACGGTGGGGCCGAGTGGCGGCGTTGTGAATCAAAACGTCAACCCTGCCAAAGACATCGAGTGCTTCCTCGGAGATGCGTTTGACTTCGGTTCGTTTGGAAAGGTCTCCGATGGTGATGTGAGTCCGGACTCCCAGGGATTCAGCTTCATGGGCCGTTTGTTCACAGGCGTCACGGTCGCTTCCTCCATGGATCACCAGGTTCATACCGTCTTTGGCCAATCGGAGGGCCATCGCTTTTCCAATGTTTTTACCCGATCCGGTAATGAGAGCAGTTTTCATGGGCTTCATGAGTCAATCGAGAGAGGAATGGGATGAATTTTTCATGGCTTTCCTTAACATTTGAATGCTATGAACGGCTCTACGTTCACTTCCATGCTGGATCTGCTGACGGCAACTGGTTCCACAGGCGACAACAGTATCCTTCCCTTTCAATTTCCGGATTTTTGGAAGCAAACTCAATTCGGCCATTTTCATGGAAGTTTCATAATTTTCGCTTTCATAACCAAATGAACCTGCCATTCCGCAGCAACTCGAGGGGATCAATTCTACTTCTAAATCTGGAATGGCTTTTAAAATTCCAAGGGTACTTCCTGTGGCATTGGCTGCTTTCTGGTGACAATGTCCATGGACCCAGATTTTGTTTTGTAGAAGTTTTTGGAGTGGAAGTTTAAGCGCTCCTTTCTCATGTTCTTGAAAGAGGAATTCATCGATCAATTGGACATGGGAAGCCAGTGCTTCTGAATCCGGCCCAGGAACCAGGGAAGGATAATCATCCCTGATGGTGAAGATGCATGAAGGTTCAAGCCCCAGGATGGGAATTCCTGATTCTACAAAAGAATGTAGTTGGCCGATGACCTTCAGTGCTTCCTGACGGGCTTCTTTAAGAAGCCCTGAGGAAAGAAAGGTTCTTCCACAACACAGCCGGTTGGAAGTGGATGATGCTCCCAATGCTTTGACTTGATATCCAGAGCCCTGAAGCACTGCGACCGCATCACGAAGTCCCTGAGGCTCAAACCAGGTTCCAAAAGTGTCAGTAAACAGGACAACGGTTTTGTCCTGTGATTTTGAAGAAACTTCGTCTTCCCGAAAAGGCTGAGATGACCATTTTGGAAGTTTTCTTTGAGAACAAAGTCCGAGCAAATTTTCACTCAGTTCGGCAAATCCTGGAATATTGTCTCTCAGATGAAGCAAGGGGGAGAGTTTCGAAAGTATTGGAGCATGACGGGGCAGGAAGGCAAACATACGGTCTCGTGTTTTCACCCCATGTTCCTGCTGGTAATGATGAAGAAATTCACTCTTTATCCGTGTCATGTCCACTCCCGTTGGGCATTCCCGTGCACAGGCTTTACAGCCCACACAGAGACGCATGGTCTCATACATATCCTTGGAAGTGAGGGCTTTCGTTCCCAACTGTCCTGAGAGTGCAAGGCGCAGGGCATTGGCTCGGCCTCGGGTCAGGTGTTTTTCATCTTGAGTCACCCGATAGGAGGGACACATCACATCCCCACTCGATTTCCTGCATGCCCCGTTGTTGTTACACATTTCTGCCGCTTGCTGAAATCCTCCCCAGGGAGACCAGTCCAAATAAGTATCTACATCAGGATGCTGATAGTCAGAGGAGTAACGGAAAAGGCTGCGGTTATCCATTTTCTCTGGACGGACGATTTTTCCTGGATTGAGCAGATTGTCCGGATCGAAGAGTTTCTTTACTTCGGCAAAGGCATTTACCATCCGTGAACCATACATCGATTCCAGGAATTCAGAGCGTACCAACCCATCACCATGTTCGCCCGAATGGGAACCGCCGTATTCCTTGACGATTTCGAAGGCTTCTTCGGTGATTCGGCGCATCACGGATGCCCCCTGTTCCTTCTTCATGTTCAAAACAGGACGCACATGAAGACACCCCACCGAGGCATGGGCATACCAGGTGCCGGTGGTTCCATATTTTTCAAAGAGGTTGTTCAACCTGGCGGTGTATTCGGCCAGGTCTTTAAGCTCCACCGCACAATCTTCAATGCAGGAAACCGGTTTAGCATCTCCTTTCATGGACATCATGATGTTCAGTCCTGATTTCCTTACCTCCCATACTTCCTTCTGAAAAGCAGGATCGAGTGCTTCGACCACCGCATCTCGGAAGCCCATCGATTCCATCATTTTCTTCAGTTCCGACAGTTTTTTTTCAAGGGGTTTCAACTCTTCCCCGGTAAATTCAACCAGCAGCAGCGAGTCTGGTTCTCCTTTGATGAATCGTTTGAGCTTTTCTGCAAACTGGGGGATCGATCGTGCAAGTTCGATCATGGTCCGGTCCACCAGTTCCACCGCATCTGGGTTGAGGGTGACCAGGTGTTGGGTCGAATCCATCGCCTCATAAAAGCTTGGGAAATGGCAGACCCCCAGCACCTTATGAGTCGGGATGGGCTGGAGTTTGAGGTGAATCGAAGTTGAAAAGGCAAGAGTGCCCTCCGAGCCGACGAGCAACCTGGCAGGATTCAGCACTCCGTTTTCGGGAGGAATCAGTTCATCCAGATTGTAGCCACCGACACGACGTTGAACATCCGGAAATCGGAGCCGCACTTCGTCCGCTTCCCGGATGCCGATCTGAAACAGTTGATGGAGAAGATTTTCCTTGGTGGAACGATTGTCTCGACTCAGAGAATCGGTCTGGATTTCACCGAACTGAATCCTTTCTCCGCTGGCGAGCAGGGCTTCGACCCCCAGGACATTGTCGACCATCTTTCCATAGCGGATCGACCGTGCGCCGCAGCTGTTGTTCCCTGTCATGCCTCCCAGAGTTGCACGGCTGCTGGTGGAGACGTCAACGGGGAAAAAAAGCCCCTGGTTTTTCAGTTCCTCATTCAATTGGTCCAGGACAAGGCCAGGTTCAACCAGAGCTTCACGTTTTTCTGCATCGACCTTGAGGACCCGGTTGAGGTATTTGCTGAGATCGATGATCAGTCCTTCACCAACCGTCTGTCCACACTGGGAAGTTCCACCACCACGAACCGTGATGCTGATGCCTTCTTCACCGGCGATTTCAAATGCTGGCGCAACATCCTCGGAGGATTTTGGAACCAGGACCCCTGCAGGAATGATCTGGTAGATGGAAGCGTCGGTGCTGTAAAGTCCCCGGGAAAAGTCATCAAACAACACTTCTCCGCGGGTTTCACGTTTCAACCGCTCGGCAAGCCGGAAATTCGTCGGTTTTTTTCTTTTCAAACCTGACTCAATTTGATGGTTACAAGCTGGTTTCGTATTGGTTATGCTGAGATTTTAAAACCACCATTGTTACGGATCATCCCATGAACACAAGCGGAAGACATTTTCTCCAAATTCCCGGGCCGACCAACGTTCCGGACCGGATCCTCAGAGCCCTGCAACAACCCACCATAGATCACCGTGGACCTGACTTCAAGGTGCTATGCCGGGAGGTTTTGGAAGGATTGAAGGAAGTGTTCAAAACCCGGAACCCGGTGATCATTTTTCCTGCTTCCGGAACCGGTGCCTGGGAAGCGGCGTTGGTCAACACCCTTTCTCCAGGAGACCGGGTGGTGATGTTCGAAACCGGACATTTCGGCACCTTGTGGAAGCAGCTTGCAGAAAGGCTTGGGTTGCAGGTCGAGTGGATCGCCGGAAACTGGCGTGAAGGGGTGGATCCTGAAAAAGTGGAAGAACTCCTCAATTCGGACCGTGATCATGAAATCCGGGCCGTCTGTGTCGTCCACAATGAAACGGCAACAGGAGTCACTTCCAACATTGCAGAAATACGGAAAGGGATGGACCGCTCCGGCCATCCTGCTTTGTTTATGGTTGATACCATTTCTTCATTGGCTTCCATGGATTACCGACATGATGAATGGAAGGTCGATGTGACGGTCGCAGGATCCCAGAAAGGCCTTATGCTCCCTCCAGGACTGAGTTTCAATGCGCTCAGCGACAAAGCCATAGGAGCTTCAAAAAATGCTGGACTACCAAGAGCCTACTGGAACTGGGAGGAGATGTTGAAGGCCAACGAACAGTCGGTATTTCCCTACACTCCGGCGACCAACCTGCTTTACGGCTTGAGGGAAGCCCTAATCATGCTTCGAGAGGAAGGACTGGATGATGTTTTTGCACGTCACCGACGATTGGCAGAGGCCACCCGTAAGGCGGTCCAAGGCTGGAATCTGGAATTGAATGCCCTGAATGCTCATCAATACAGTGATTCCCTGACCGCGGTGAGGATGCCTGAAGGTCACGACGCGGATCAATTCAGGAAAGTCGTACTCGAAAATTTCAATGTCTCACTGGGCAATGGCCTTGGGAAAATCCAGGGAAAGGTCTTCCGCATCGGGCACCTCGGGGACTTCAATGCCCCGATGCTCCTGGGAA
>Ga0187833_10005887_pt1 | contig 11456 bp, 10 predicted proteins | sample ETNtaG_37_FD_167968 | JGI IMG/M metagenome (GOLD analysis project Ga0187833, IMG submission 167968) | Marine microbial and viral communities from oxygen minimum zone, Eastern Pacific Ocean - ETNP2014_SV_400_PacBio MetaG (Illumina Assembly) | ecosystem: Environmental > Aquatic > Marine > Hypoxic... | reverse complement strand
TAAATTACTAGGAACAAAATAATTATTATGAAATTTAAATCAATTTAAAAGCCATCATTTATAATTTTAAATTTACTTTTTATGCCTGATAAAGAAAATTTATTTAATAAGTTTGAGGAAATTCTGTATGTAAAACCCAAAAGTTTATTAAGAAAATTGGTACAAAAATCGTTTATTAAATTATTATCAATATCATCTGGGAATAAATTTTTATTTTACAAAAAAAAAATTATAATAATATTAGAAAGATTTGTATCTTTTTTTCGTTACTTTAACATTATCTTTTTAAGATTGAAATATCCTCAATATTTAAGTTTGCCTTCAAAACATCTTCATGCAATTTGCGTAACAAATAAATTTTTAAAAGTTTTAAAACCAAAAAAAATTGATTTTTTCTAATGGGTGGATGCTTATTAGGGGCAGTAAGACAAGGAGCTTTTGCTGGCAGACCAAAGGATGTAGATTTAGGAATAAAAGAACATCAAGTATCAAAACTGTTAGACGCAGTTCCATTATTAGTAAAACATGGGGCTACCAATATAATTGTACCAGCTGGACATGTAGAAATAAAACCAAATGGGCAAAGATTAAAAAAAAGATTACACATTATATTAGATGGAATTAGAATTGATATAGAATTTTTTAGAAAGGAAAAATACCATGGAATTGAAATGTGGTTGAACATTAATAGAAAAACAAGCTACATTAACGACATTTCAATTCCAGACTTAGAAAATTTAAAACCAGTTAAAGCGTATGGTAAGACTTTTATGTCTCCAGCTAATCCCGAAATCTATTTGGAGAAATATTATGGAAAAAATTGGAGAATACCTGATAAGAAGCAATTTTTTTGGAAAAAAAATTAACATAAAAAAATTAGAAAAAAAATTTATTTAACAAATTTATTTATGTCTTTACAAAAAGAATCTTGGTCTCTTTTAAATCTTAAACAAAAGAAATATGCAATCTTCCTATTTATATTGATGTTTCTTGCAATGATTTTGGAAAGTTTGAGTATAGGAATTATACTTCCGTTAATCTCTATCTTATTGAAGGGCGAAATTGATACAAGTTTTTTTTCTTACTTTTTTGTTTTTGGAACATTAACGGGAAAAAATTTGGTTTATATTGGATTATCAGTAACTTTAATAATTTTTCTGATTAAAAGTCTTAGTCTAGTATTTAATCTTTGGCAACAAACAAAATTTTTGAGAAACCTTCAATTTGAACTTACCAATAGACTTTTTGAATATTATTTAAAAAGTGATTATATATTTTTTCTTCAAAACAATTCAGCTCATCTATATAGAAATCTTACAGACTTAACCAGTACATTTGTGAGTTATATCAAAGCGTCTATGGTTTTTTTAGGTGAAATTATAGTTTTTATAGGTATTGCTTTTGTATTATTTTATGTAGACTTTTTAGGAACAACAATCATTTTATTTTCAGTAGGTATTGTTTCCTTTCTAATTTACGTTTTAACAATAGAAAAAATATCTTTACTTGGAGAACAAAGAAATATAGTTGGCGGTGAATTAAATAAACATTTGCTCCAAGGAATGGCTTCAGCGAAAGATGTTAAAATTTTAGATAGAGAGGCAGACCTTATTCATCAAGTTGATAAAAATTTATTTAAGCACACTAGGCTTATTCAAATAATTCAATTTATTACTGGACTCCCAAGATTTTCATTTGAAATACTTATGGTTTGTACATTTTCAGCTCTTATATTTGTAATGATCGACGCCAAAAAAGAAATGATTGATATAATCCAATATCTAGGTGTATTTGCAGTTGCTTCTTTTAGGATTGTGCCTGGTGCGTCAAGAATATTAAGTTCTTATCAACATATCAAATATATAGAGCCATCGGTTAAGATTCTATTACAAGAATTTGATTCAAAAGATAATTCTTATATGAAAAGAGATTATCTACCAAAAGACCTCAGCACACCTTTAAAATTTCAAAAAGAAATTAATATAATAAATTTATCTTTTTCATATCCAACAAGAAAAGAATTTTTGTTGTCAAAAATATCATTGACTATTAAAAAGGGAGATTTTGTAGGCGTTATTGGAGAAACCGGTAGTGGTAAAAGCACTCTAATAAACTTATTAACTGGACTTTTAAAACCTACGGAAGGAAAAGTAGAAGTTGATGAATTAAATATTAATGAAAACTTAAAAGGGTGGCACAAAAAAATTGGATACGTTCCGCAATCAGTATATCTGACAGATGATACCATTAGAAAAAATATAGCTTTTGGTCTGTTAGAAGATAATATTGATAATAATTTAGTACAGCAAGCTGTAGAGAAAGCAAGCTTAAGTCAGTTTTTAGATAGTCTTCCTAATGGATTAGAAACAATCGTTGGAGAAAAAGGAATTAGACTTTCTGGAGGACAACAACAAAGAATAGGAATCGCCAGAGCTCTTTATCGCGATCCAGAGATTTTAATATTAGATGAGGCAACAAGTTCATTAGATCAATCGACAGAAAAAGCAATTGTGGAATCTATTAGTTTTTTAAAGAGAAAAAAAACACTGATAATAATTACACATCGCTTATCTACCGTTAAAAACTGTGATAAAATATTTTGTGTTGATAAAGGCAAAATCATAAAACAAGGATTGCCAGAGGAAATATTAAATTTCGATAACTGGGAATCAAAACAAAAATCGTCTAAAATAGTAAAAAAATGAAAATACTTTTTATAAATCCCAGTTTAAGAGGCGGAAAAAAAGGACACCTGTTTCTTCCTGTAGGTCTTGCTTATGTCATGACATATGTGAAGCAATTTGGTTACAAGTTTGATCTTTTAGATATAGATGCTGGCGGTTATGATGATGAATATATTGAAAAGTATTTCATAGAAAAAAAACATGATGTGATCTGTACGGGTAGCATAGTAACTCATTATAGATGGATGAAATGGTGCATTAACACTATTAAGAAGCATCAACCCGAAGCGATAGTCATAGTTGGTAATTCAGTAGGTGGTAGTATACCTGAGGTTTTATTTCAAACCACAAAAGTAGATATAGTTATATATGGTGAAGCTGAACTTTCTACAAAAGAAGTATTTGATGCAATCAAAAATAAAAAATCATTTGGAAAAATTATAGAACCACACGTTCAAATACCACACATGAATAAATGGTATCCAGCGACAATAAAAGGCGATGGAATTCCAGGAATTATATACAGATCAAAAAATAATTTAATTGTTAATAACGGAAAAAGAAAAGCAGTAAAAAATATTGATGATTTCCCTTTTCCAGATTGGGACATGTTTGATGTTAAGACCTATTTAGAAAGTGGCAAAAGGCATGGAGCTACACACTCTTGGTTTTATAAACCTAATGAAGTTGTGCCAATGCCAATAAATATAGCAAGAGGGTGTGTTTTCAAGTGCACTTTCTGTCATTATGTATTTTGGCATGATCCTTATCGCCATAGATCCGCAGAAAATGTGTTGGCTGAAATGAAACAAAATATAAAAAAATATGGCGTCAATTTTTTCAATTTTTGGGACGAACTATCATTTCATAAAATTGGACCAGCAAGCAAATTTTTAGATGAACTTATAAAAGAAGATTTAAAAATACACTGGACATGCTCTATAAGAGCAGATCTTATGGGTAGAGATATCGATACAAAAGGAAAACCTATACCTAGAGAGGAAAGATTGAACTTGGCTAAAAAATTTGTAAAAGCCGGTTGTGTCTCAGCAGTGTTTTCACTTGAATCTGGAAGCGACAAAATATTAGAAGCTATGAATAAAAAAGTTAAATCGAAATATTTTAAGGAGCAAGTAGAAATATGCAGAGAAGCAGGTTTGGTTATTAACACTAGTTTGGTTATTGGGTATCCACAAGAAACTTCTGAAACAATAAAAGAAACTATGACACAGCTAGAAAAATTAAGAGTTTATCCAAGTGCTGGTTTTTTATTACCACTTCCAGAAACAGGAATGTTTAAGTATGCAGTAGATAATGGGTACATTAAGGATATAAATAAATATTTAACTCAAATAACTGAAAGACAAGACTTTTCTCTTAACTTAACCAAAATGACAGAAGAACAGCTTAAAAACGAAACAGTTCAATGGCTGGAAAAATTGAACAGAACTTTTGGCAGTGCTCTTGATAAAGGAAAATTACTGAAAACAGGAGGTTTTGATAAACACTCAAAACATCAGAATAATAGAAATAGAAAAGATATAGTTGATAGAAACACTACTAACCGAGAAACATTAAGTTACGCTACACAAGAAGGTACAGTTAGATAACTTAAAAATTTCAAAAAATTTCAAACAAATTATTTTTAAATGGTGAGCAAAGATATTAATATTTTATTTTTTGGTCTTGGATCAATTGGTCAAAGACATTTGAGAAATTTAAAAAGGTTATTAGGCAATAAAGTAAAATTCTATGCTTATCGAAAAACTAAGCATGTACCCCTTTTAAATAATAAAGGAGATAAAATAAAGGGAACTATTGAAAAAAAATTTAAAGTTTCTTTGATCCATAATCTTAAATCTCTTAAAAAATATAATATTGATTTGATTTTTATAACAAGTCCATCCAGCTTGCATTTAGATACGGTTTTAAAATTAAAGGGAATAGAAAAATCTTATATTTTTATAGAGAAACCAATTGATGCATCTCTTAAAAAAAAGAAACTTTTTATAAATTTTATAAAAAGAAATAAAATACAAATTTTTGTTGGATACAATATGAGATTTCATCCTTGTTATATAAAGTTAAAAAATCTTTTAAGAGAAAAAATTTTCAAAAAAATTAATTATACAATTTTTAAATGTAGTGAAAATATACAAGATAATCATAGTTATGAAAATTATAAGATAAGTTATGCAGCTAGAAAAAAATTGGGTGGAGGAGTATGTCTAACAAATATTCATGAGATAGATATGATGTTAAACTTGTTTAGCAATACTAAACTTATAACATCACATAGTGATAGACTCTCTATGCTTAAAATAAATGTAGAAGATTTTTCATCCTCTATATTTACTAATAGTTTTAACACAAAAAAATTAGTTTCTTTAATAATTTTAGATTTCTTTCAGATAAACAAGGAAAGATATATTAAAATAATAGGTGATGATGGAGAAATTTATTTAGATTTTAATAATTACTTTTTAAAAATAATAAAAAAAGGAAAAACTAAAACTTTTAATTTTATAAAAAATAAAAATTTAATGTATATTGATGAATTAAAATTGTTTCTAAATTTTTTAAAAAATAAGAAAAAAATTCCAAACCAATATAATGAAAAAAATGCTTTTGAATCTCTAAAATTAGCATTAAAAATCAAAAAATAAGTTTAAAATTATGAAAATAAAAAAATATATAACTTATGGTGAACCAACAATAGGAAATGAAGAAATAAACTCAGTTATAAAAGTTATAAAATCTAGATGGATTGGGAGTGGCCCAGTAACCCAAAGATTTGAAAAAAAATTTAAACAATATAAAAAATCTAAATACTGTTTGGCAATAAATTCTTGTACTGCTGGCCTTCATCTATCTTTAATGGCAATGAATATAAAATCTGGTGATGAAGTAATTACAACACCACTTACTTTTTGTTCAACAATTAATTCTATTTTGCTTGTTGGTGCGAAACCTGTTTTGGTGGATATTAATCCCAGCACTTTAAATATTGATGAGGAAAAAATAAAAAAGAAAGTTACAAAAAAAACCAAGGCTATTGTCCTTGTGCACTTTGGAGGATTGCCTTGCAATTTATACCCAATAATTAATTTGGCAAAAAAATATAAACTAAAAATAATAGAAGATTGCGCGCATGCAATTGAAAGCAAATATTATGGCAAACATGTAGGTAATTTTGGATCAGTTGGCTGTTTTAGCTTTTATGCAAATAAAAATTTAACTACAGGAGAAGGTGGCATGCTTTTAACAAATAATTTAAATATATCATCAAAAATTCATGTAACGAGACTTCATGGTCTATCGAAGGATGCATGGAAAAGATACTTACCCGAGAGTGTAAATCCAAAGAGGACAAAATTTGAACACTACGATGTAGTCGAGGTTGGTCTTAAGTATAATATGATTGATTTAAATGCTGCTATGGGAATTGTTCAATTATCTAAAATAGAAAAAAGCTGGAGAAACAGAAGAAAAAATTATAGATTTTACATCAAAAGACTCAAACATTTACCTGTCTTATTTCAAAAAATTGATTCCTATCCTGTAAAACATGCTCATCATTTATTTACAATAAGAATCAATAATAAAAGATCCAAGAAAAAAAGAGATAATTTAATTGAGTTTTTAAAGAAAAATAATATTGGTACTGGCGTAAATTATAGATGTGTTACAGATATGTCTTATTACAAAAAAAATTTAGGCTGGAATAAAAATACTTGTAAAAATGCAAAGCAAGTTGGCGACAATATTGTTAGTCTTCCAATGCAACCCACATTAACAAAAAAGAAGATAAATTATATTTGCGATAAGGTTTGTGAGTTTTTTCAAACATAAAGTTCTTTTCAGATGTGATGCTGCTGATATTCCAGAAATAGGAACTGGCCATCTATACCGATGCTTAGTTATTGCCCAGCTATTAAAAGGGAAATTTAGATTAAAAAATAAAGATATAGCTTTTTTAGTAAAATCAAAAAATCACTATAAAAAAAGTCTAAAAATATTAAGCTTTTACAAATTTAAAGTAATTAAAATTAAGGACAGCAAATTGAAGCCCAACAGTATTGAAGAAGCAAATTATTTGTTGAAACATCCTTCAAAATTATTAATTTTAGATAGATTAGGAAAATCAAATTTAGATTTTTTTAATTTAATTAAAAATAGTTTTAAAAAAAAAGTTATCATCGATGACTCTTCTAAAATTAGGCGATACTTTGATTTAAGCCTTAATCCATTAATTCAAAATGTTGTAAAATTTAAAAATTCCTATATTGGTTTTAATTATCTCATTCTTCCAACATTATTTATAAAGAAAAAATTTAGAGTATCTAAAAATAATATTTTCCTCTTTTTTGGTGGCTATGATAAAAAAAATATTACAATTAATGTAATTAAAATATTAAACACCATACCTTATAAAATAAATATGTTTGTTCAAAATAATTTAAAAAAAAAAATTAAAGAAATTTCCTCAAAAAATAATATATTTTTTTTTAACCATAAAAACTACTTATCTACTATTAGATCGTCTAATATTGCTATTACTGCTGGCGGAATGGGTTTATTTGATGCTTTATATCTTAATAAAAAAATTCTTTGCATTCCACAATACAAACATCAAGAAATAAATGCTAAAAGAGTTTATGCAAAAAAAGCAATTAATTTAATAAAAATAGAAGATAAAAATTTTAAAAATAAATTTAGAAAATTATTTTTGAAAATTTATAAAAGTAAAATGAAAGAAAAAAAATTGGCCAATATTCAAAAAAAGATTATCGACCTTTCAAAATTAAGAAAAACTTCAAAACTAATTTTTAGCTTGTATGAAAAATCTAAATATTAAATCTCTTTTTAATTTTAATAAAAAGATAATATTAATTACGGGCTCCAGTGGTCAAATTGGGTCATCAATTGTAAAATTATTTTTGAGCTTGGGTTCAAAAGTGTATGGTTTCGATAAAATAAAAAATAAGATTAAGCATGATGATTATGAATTTATTAAAGCAGATATTAGGAATAAGTCTGAAGTTAGGAGAAAAATTAGCAGAATAGTTAAAAAAAATAACAGAATCGATGTAATTGTAAATACTGCTGCTGTATCGATATTTTCTAAATATGACAAGAGAACGAATTCTGAATTAGATAAAACGATTAATACAAATATAAAAGGTCTTTTAAATGTTATAAATTCTTATGTAAATATTCATAAAAAGAACAGTTTAAAAAAATGCAGTATAATTAATTTTGGTTCAATCTATGGTTTTTTAAGTCCAGATTTTAGAATATACGGAAACAAAGATCGATTTAGTTCAGAAATATATGGAGCGTCGAAAGCTGCGGTTATTCAATTAACAAAATATTACTCAGTGATGCTTTCGAAATATAACATTAATGTAAATTGTTTATCTCCTGGTGGAATATTTAATAATCAAAAACCTCAAAATAAAAAATTTGTTAAAAGGTATTCTAAAAGAGTTCCCTTAGATAGAATGGGCAATGTTAAAAATTTATTTACGGGAATTTTATTTTTGGCGAGCGACCGGTCTAGCTATGTTAGTGGCCAAAATATAATTATAGATGGCGGTTTATCGTCATGGTAAAAAATATTTTTTCCAGATTTAATAAACCTTATATTATTGCCGAGGCTGGCATAAATCATAATGGAAATCTCAAAACTGCTTATGATCTTGTTGATATTGCCAAAAAAAATGGTGCAGATGCGATCAAGTTCCAGACATACGATACAAAAAAAAGAATTGGAAACATAAGCAAAAAGATTTCTAAAATTTTAGAAAAATGTGAATTATCTTTTGACGATTTTGAAAAAATTAACAATTATTGTAAGCGAAAGAAAATAACCTTTTTTTCAACGCCCTTTGACGAAGAATCAGTTGATTTTTTGGAATATCTTAAGGTTCCTTTTTATAAAATTGCATCTTTTGATATTTCAAACTATCAATTAGTAAATAAAATAATTAAAACCAAAAAACCTACTATAGCATCAATTGGAATGGCTTCACTCAATGAAATTAAAAAAATTCATAAAATGTTTTATGCCAAAGGTATAAATTTAGTAATACTGCACTGTATTTCTTCGTATCCAAATGATGAAAAAAATTCGTACCTTTCAAATATTTTGTTTTTACAAAAAAAATTTAAATGTCCTATAGGAATTTCAGATCACACTAATGAAATAAAAATTCCAATTTACGGAACATTACTAGGTGCTAAAATAATCGAAAAACATATAAAAATAAATCATGCGCATAAATGTGTTGATTCAAAAGTATCAATAACAGGAAAACAATTAAAAACTCTTAGAAAGGAAGTTGACAAAATTAGTGTGATTTTAAATAAACCGAAATTTGGTGTTAGACCCGAAGAAATTAGCGCTAGAATTTTTAAAAGAAGAAAAATTTTTTAAATAATTCTATAAATGATAACAAAAAAAGTAATAGCCGTTATACCAGCAAGAGAAGGTAGCAAAAGAATACCAGGAAAAAATTATAAAGCTTTTAATGGCGTTCCTATAATAATAAATACAATAAAAAAACTTAAAAAAAGTAAAATATTTGATAAAATTATTGTTTCAACCAATAGTAACAAAATTTCAAAAATTGCAAAAAAATATGGAGCCAAAGTTCCATTTAAAAGGCCAAAAATATTATCAAACGGATATGCTTCGGGTACCTCAGTAATTTCACATTGTATAAAATTTTTAATGAAAAAAGGTTATCAATTCGATTATGTTTGTTGTGTTTATGCACCCAATCCTTTTCTAAAAATTGATGACTTAAAAAAAGGTTATAAAAAAATAAAATCAAAAAAATTTGACTATGTATTTGCCGCTACTCCTTATCATTTTCCATATTTTAGATCATTTACCTTTACAAAAAAATCTGGTGTTAAAATGATATTTTACAAAAATTACAAAAAAAGATCACAAGATTTAGATGAAATTCTGTGTGATGCAGGTCAATTTTACTGGGGAAAAAAAAGGGCTTGGTTACAAAAAAAAGTCATATTTGCTAAAAATTCTGACATTGTCGTTGTCCCAAAGTGGCGATATCAAGATATAGATACCTTAGATGATTGGAAACGAGCTGAAATTTTAAGCAGAGTTCTTTAAATAAAGTCCAAATATTAAAAACAAATAATGTCGGAAAAAATATATCTATTATCCTTAAAATTATACAAATTATCGAAAAAAAATATTTTAAAGATATGCAAGTTAAAAAATGAAAATTGGCGATATGGAGTAAATTCTAATTTAAATTGGTTTAAGAAAAATATAAAAAAAAATGATATTCATAATCTATTTTTTTTAAACAAAAGATTAATTGGATACACTCTATTAAGAAAAAGAATAGCAATTATTAAAAAAAAAAATAATACAAGAAAAATTAATTATCTTTATTTTGATACTTTAATAATAAGTAAAAAATTTAGAAATAAAAATTATAGCAAAATATTGATGACTTTTAATTCAAAAAGAATAATCAATCAAAAACTACATTCCTTTTTAATTTGTTCAAAAAAAACAATTAATTATTATAAAAAGTTTCACTGGAAAATATTAAGTAAAAAAAAATTTAGAGTAATGGATCACCAATCTAAAAAATTTGGAATGGTATTTAATAATAAAGTTAAATTAAAAGAAACTAAATTTCTTTATTTTATAAATTAAATTATGGACATTATTTTTGGCCACATTACCTATTGGACCTTACCAGTAATTAAATTATTGAAATATTTAAAACTTAATGTTTATTATATTTATATAGACGATAAAAATGAAATCAAAAGGAATGAAATAGCACTTAAATTGAAAAAAATTAATATTTTTCCGCTACCTATGGAATTTGAGAAAAAAATTTCACAGGATGCACCCTTTTCATTATGTGAAGAAGATCCCGGTGAAATTGCGTACAAAAAAAATATAAAATTAGCCCCCAATTCAATTTTAAAAAAATACTGCAATTTATTTTCAATTAAGAAAGAAAAAACAAAAAAGCTAAGAATTTTATTGCAAGATTTTATTTTTTTTCAACAAATGAAAATTTCTGGTAAACTTGGAATATGGTCTGCCTTATATCCTGAAAAAAAAATAATATATATAAGTTTTAAATTTAGATGTTTTTACAATACTGATATAGGGCAAAATATATTTAAAATTATACTTCCTATAGATATTGTAAAATATTTAACAAGAATTATTTCATTAACTATTTTAAAGCCATTTTCAATATTTAAGAAGAAAAATAAACAATTGCAAAAAAAAGAAGTTATTAATGATAAAGATTTAAATGAATTAACTAAGAGAACAGTAGCATTTATCCCACACAAAGGTTTATTGTATGGCACAAAATTATATGAAAAGTCACTTTACTATTCAGATAATAAGGATTCGTGTTTTAATAAATATAATATTTTACATTTAGATTACTCTAATTATCCAAGCCCAGATAAAGATATTTATTGGATCTGTCTTAATAAAATGAAAACAAATAACGTTAAATTTTTTTTTCAGACTTTATTTGCCAGCATAAAAACCTTCTATTTAGTCAGAGGGTGGCAAACATTCCTTGTTTGGATACTATTTATTCAGCAATATAATAAATATGTTAAATATTGTGAGGCTATAAGTAAATTTAAAAATTTAAAAATAGTTTTACTTGATTATGATATTTTGTGTCCAAAAACATTAATACTGGCTTTAGAAAAAAATAATATTAAAACTATCGCAACACAGGAACG
>Ga0187833_10005886_pt1 | contig 11458 bp, 14 predicted proteins | sample ETNtaG_37_FD_167968 | JGI IMG/M metagenome (GOLD analysis project Ga0187833, IMG submission 167968) | Marine microbial and viral communities from oxygen minimum zone, Eastern Pacific Ocean - ETNP2014_SV_400_PacBio MetaG (Illumina Assembly) | ecosystem: Environmental > Aquatic > Marine > Hypoxic... | reverse complement strand
GAGTATGATATCAATGAAGTTAAAGAGGTAGACAGTGCTCAGAAGAGCTTGGATGCCTTCGGCATCGGCGGGTTTAACTCCGCTCTGCGCTTTGCTTGAGCGTAGTCTACACCCACCTGATTAATTATTTAGACCAGGGCGTCTTCCATTTATTGCAGCTAAACCTCCTTTATAACTGTCTGTAGGAATAACACGATACCCTTCTGATTCAAAAATACCTCTTATTATGGGGGTCATTGGTACAGTAAGTTCTGCGTGTAATACTGTTTGTTGTTTTTGCATTTTTTATTGTTGGGGTCTGTTATATTCAAGTGGTGTAGGTGAAGCCAGAATTTCGTTAATATAACCTGATAATTTACCTCTATCCAGTCCTTGCTTATGTATAAAAGATGCTCCTAAGCTTAAGGATTGATCTACTCTTTCTTGTGTTGCTCCTCCACTTAATACTACTACCCTATCAATTGAAGGGTCGCCTGGTTGAGGGGCTCTAATTCTTTGTAAGACTTCTAAACCATCCATATGCCCTTCACCCATATCCCAGTCCGTCATAAAGAGATGTATATGTTCAGTTTGTCCAAACTCAGCAAAAAGGTCTTTAGCAGAATGGTAAGAGTGACGTGAATAATCTCCTAATACATCCAAAACAAGTTTTCTTTGCTTTGGGTCATCATCAACCAAATAAACTTCATTTGTTTCTGAAGCAGGTTTAAGTGACTTTCTATACTCATTTTCACCGCGTTCTTTTTTTTCAAGTATTGGCGTAAGAATTTCATTTGCAGCACTATGCCCCTGTGTATATAGTGCATCAGCAACTTCCATATATTGAAGTATGCCTCCTAAAGAGACAGATAATTCTTCACAATAATCTTCTAACTTAGCATATTCCTGAGGATCAGTATCTTTCCCTTGGGCTTCTTCTTTCAGGGATGAGGTTCCTTCTAGGGCTTTTGATATATATTCCCTAATTTTCTCTACAAACATTAAACCCATTGCATCCTGATTAGTTTTATCTACATCTGTACTTCCGAACTTAAGGGCATAATCATTAAGAGCTGATGTAGGGTCTTTAGCTGATAGAGACCACTGTTTTGTTAAGTCTGAAATACTGTTTATACCCTCACGAAGTTGTCCAAAAGAATCATATGCTTTAACAAATTCATATTTACTGGGCATATAATCTAAATCTACATTCCCTAACGGACCCATAATCAAGTTATTTAGCTCATGGATAATTTTGTCGTGTAATTCCCTCCTATCTCTTGTTTCAGGCGCTCTTTCAATGGTCCTTTTTAAATCAGGTAATCTCATAGGTTTTACTGTATATTCTGCTCCAGCTTCCAATGACCCCATTAATTCACCATCTGAACTATAGTTTGATAACATCACTGCTCCAATGCCATCATTTCCTTCTCGTAATCTAGCTAAAAGATCAAAACCATCAGAATCTATCTCAAGAACAGCTACACCAATATCTTCTGGTTTTAAAGCAGATTCCAAATCTTCTGATGTAGAAAATGCATGTGCTGCATATTCAGGGAATAAATGAGTTATAAATCTAGTTAGATTCTGACCTACAACTGGTTCAGCATCTAAAATTACAACATTTTTTGTTTTTTCTGACATTCTATTAAGAGAATTTTTCCCTAATCCTAGGAATTATATATCACTTATAAACCTTTCTATTGTAATAACTATCTGATAGTAACAATGTTTCTGATTAAATTAAACCTAAACATTTATAAATACTTTAAATTTCCTGAATCAGTATGACAAGAGCTCAATCCAGGTCAAAGAGAAAGGAAAGCGGTGGAAGGTATAAAGACTGCAAAAAAAAGAAGCAGCATGAGCTAGGAAGATTGCCTTCTTTAACCAGAGTAGAGAAGAGAAGGGTGACAAATATAAGAACTATGGGCAATCACCAGAAAGTTAGATTATGGAGCGAAGACACTGCTAATGTTCTTGATCCTAAGACAAAGAAATACCAAAAGGCCAAGATAAAGACAATCACTGAGAATCCTGCAAACAGGCATTACATAAGACGAAACATCATGACAAAGGGAGCTGTTATTGAAACAGATGCTGGAAAAGCAAAGATAACTTCCAGGCCTGGTCAGGATGGGACTGTTAATGCTGTTTTGATTTCTTGATATTTTTACTGTTTAGTAATTAAAAAGAGGAAAGTTTTATAAACTTATTTTAGTTCTTATAACTCAATATGGCGGGTCTTGAAGAGAGATTAGCAGATTTAGGTGGTGAGGTAAAAGAACAGCTAGTTTCTGCTTTAGAAAATAGAACTTATCGAAGGATGCAGATATATAACAGATACTTAGCAGATGCTATTGTAAACTATTTTGAAGGCAAAGGAGTTTTAGAAACAGATAGGGATGGTTTTTCAGGAAGGCTTCGCCACTTTTTACCAGATGATGCTTTAAAAGGAGTAGTACATGGAATAAGGTCTACTGAAAGGAGGATGCCAATAGAATTATTAGAAAGTTTAAATGATTGGGAAAGGGTTTATTTCTTTGCAGGTGTACAGCAGAGGCAGGGCAGGGTTAAGAATCCTGAAGGGCATATAGATGAACTAGTTTTTGCTTATATTTGGGTAGGATTTGGGCATTTGCAAAAACATAAGAAGTACGGTACTAAAGAGCTGCCTCATACCTCAGCTATAATGAGGGAGATGGAGAGTTATGAGGGGGGCAACGCAAGCCCTCAATATCCTGGACAAGAAGCTCAGCTTATGCTGAAACTTAAATTCTAATATAGTAAGTACCATAACAATTAAATAACTATTATCTCCTCTTTAGATTATGGGTAGGATTAAACTTATTTATGATAAGCTCTTAAAGCATTTTGGTTTTCAAGGATGGTGGCCTGTAACTCCAAGTTGTGGTGCTGAGCCTGTTTACGGAATTAAAACAAGGACTGAAGACCAGATCTTTGAGATTATTATTGGTGCTATTTTAACGCAGAATACAGCATGGACTAATGTTGAGAAAGCATTAATCCAATTAAACAAAAATAAACTTATTTCCATTGAAAAAATAAATAAAATAAATAAAGAAGAATTAGCTGGATTAATACGCTCTGCTGGTTATTTTAATCAAAAGGCTGAAAGGTTAAAGATAATTTCTGAATTTTTATTAGAAAATCCTATCAATAGATTAAAAAAAGAAAATATCAAATCATTAAGAACAAAACTATTAAAAATAAATGGAGTTGGGCCTGAAACAGCGGATTCTATAATTCTTTATGCTTTAAATAAACCAATATTTGTAATTGATGCGTACACAAAGAGGGTTTGTGGAAGGATGGGCTTTAGGGAAAAAATGTATGAAGAGCTTCAAACATTATTTATGGAGAACCTACCTAAAGATGCTAAGGTTTTCAATGAATATCATGCATTGCTGGTTGAGCTGGGAAAGAATTATTGCAAAAAAAAGCCCATTTGTAAAGAATGCCCTGTAACTAGCCTATGTAAGAAAGATTTAAATAGCATAAAAAAAATGGATTAGATTAATATGAAATTTAAGACTGTTTTTAAGGTAATCTCTCGTATATCGTTATTATTGACCATTATAGGACTTATTTTTATCTATTTTCTTTATATAGACGCTATGGATTTTAAGGATAATTTCGGCAAAGCTGAAAAGCTCTTTTTACTGAAAGGTGATAATAATGTTTTAACAGGGTTTAGCATGGGTGATATGACAAACGCTGAGAGTATGGGTTATCTGGATAAAGGTGAGATAGAGGGTATGCAGAATAAAGGCATTGAATCTATAACAGGAGATGCGTGGAAACTCTTTATGGTGGATATGCGGGCTTTTGATGGCATCAACGAGCTATCACTTAATGAAGAAACAAGATTAACAAGGCAGGATTTGGAAGGTATATTGAAAAATGATGATATCTCATCATTGGCAGATGTTGATATTAAGGAAGAAGAAGCAAAGGCTGGCATTTTTGCTTTTTTGATAAGCCAAGCATTCAGTTCAGACCCCTTATTTTTATTGAGGGAATATAAGGAAGGCAATATTATTGTTTACCCTGAAACGATACTTTTTAAAACTTTAAAGATAATACCTCCGTCATTGATTGAGTCTGTAATGGAAAAAGCATTAGGCGGGGTAGAAGAGAGGATTAAGGAGGTGCAATAAAATGTCATTTGTGGATAAATTGATGTTCTGGAAGAAAAAGGATGATTTTGGAGGGGGCCCAGGATTAGGTGGAGATCTTGGCTTAGGAGCTGATACTGGCTTGGGCCATGAAACGGGATTAGGAATGCATGATACTGGATTAGGAGGCCATGAAACAGGATTAGGAAAACCAGGAGACTTAGGATTGCAACCAGGGCCAGGCCAAGGACTGCCACCAGGACCATCTTCAGGGCTACCGCCGCAGGGACCACCACCATTTCCTCAACAACCGCCATTTCAACAGCCACAGAACCCTTATCAAGCTCCAGCAGCTCCTGCAATACCAGCACAACCATCGCAAGAGGTAGTAGTGGGGAAAGATATAGAGATTGTATCCAGCAAACTAGATGCATTGAGAGCTACGCTTGAAAACATAAACCAGAGATTAGCGAATATAGAGAGGGCTGCGTATGGTGAGCATGAAAGGAAAAAGAGTTGGTAAACCAGGCATTGTTTTTACTATATCCTTTTGGGTAGTAGTTCTTGACCAACTGACTAAATTTCTAGCTTACAGCAATATATCACAATCTATTCCTATAATAGGGGGCATTTTTCATTTAACTTTAGTAAAGAATACAGGAGCTGGTTTTGGGATTTTACAAGGCCAGCAATGGTTGTTGGTTTTTATCTCGATTTTTGTTGTTGGACTGATACTGTTTTATTATGATAAGATTCCCAAGAAAGGTTTAGCTAAAGCTTGGGTTGCAATGCTTCTTGGAGGGACTATTGGAAACCTGATTGACAGAATAAGGTTGGGGTTTGTTATTGATTTCCTTGATTTCAGGATATGGCCTGCTTTTAATATAGCTGACAGTGCTATTACGATTGGAGCTATTGGGTTGATATTTTATTTGATGAGGGAGAAATAGTTAATCCTCTTCTTCAAACTTCTCATGAGGTTGGATGTCTTTCCATAACTTACGGGCCCTCTCCAAACGTTCCATTGAACCTGTGTCATACCACTGCCCTGCAAAAGGAAAGCCACGAAGCCTGCCTTGTTCTGCCAGTTTTGGAAAAACGTCTTTTTCAAGCATGCAGAACTTATTGTCCGGTATCATGTCAAGCACTTCTGGCTCAATGATGTAGAAGCCAGAGTTAATCAGGTTAGATGGAGCGTTTTCTTTTTTTGGTTTTTCAACAAATTCTAAGATTCTTGAGCCAGAAAGCCTTGCAACACCATATTGTGTTGGGTCATCAACTGTTGTTAATGCTATTGTTACTAATGCGTTTTTTCTTTTATGCAGTCTAAACATTCTTGGGATGTTGATTTTTTTTAGCTCATCTCCGTTTGAGCAGATAAAGCTGTCCTTAAGTGAGCTTTTTGCCAATCTTAAAGGTCCTGCAGTTCCTAGTGCTTTAGTCTCTTCTATATAGCTGATATTAACTCCAAATTTTGAGCCATCCTGGAAATAGTCTTTTATCTTATCTTTAATGTAGCCAACTGAGAGTGTAACATCCCTTATGCCGTATTTCTTTAACAAGTCAAAGAGATGCTCTGTTATTGTTTTTCCATGTATGTCTATCAGGGCTTTAGGTATAGTGTCTGTTAAGGGCCTTAGCCTTGTTCCTTTGCCTCCTGCTAACAGAACTGCTTTTTCTGGTATTTTTGTGCCTAATGCTTCATGCAGTATCTGCTCTATCTCCTGAGAGCGGTTCTTTATGTCAGTGCCATCTACTCTCTTATCTACCTGATTTAAGAGCTCTGTATCGAGAGTAATGGTTATCCTTTCTTTCATCTTACTATGTTGCTATATATTGGTGGTATATAAACCTTTCGTTTTTTGTATGACAGTGTATGATAATCGAAAGATTTAAATATTAGATATATCTAGCTTCTTATATGGCAATAACCCGTTCGAAAAAGAAACAGATAGCTGTTTTAACAGGCGGAGGAGATGCTCCTGGCCTGAATGCTGTAATCAGGGGAATAACAGTAAAAGCTAAGAAGCTTGGCTATGATGTTCTTGGCATTCTGGATGGGTGGAAAGGGTTATTGGATTCTAAGCATTGCGGTGTTCTTGATTTAGACCAGGTGGAAGATATCCATATGATTGGTGGCACAATTCTGCATACATCCAGAACTAATCCTTACAAAGTGGAAAACGGCCCTGAAAAGGTTAAGGAAACTCTGAAGAAATTACAGTGTGATTATCTGATAGCGATTGGCGGAGAGGACACATTAGGTGTTGCCAGTAAACTGTATAAGGATGGTGTTAAAGTAATAGGTGTTCCAAAAACAATTGATAATGATCTAAGCGAAACAGATTATACTTTTGGATTCAATACAGCCATAACAAGGGCAACAGATGCTATCCAGAACCTGCATACAACTGCTAAATCTCATCACAGGATTGTTATTGTGGAAGTCATGGGAAGGCATGCAGGATGGATGACTTTGGAATCAGGTATGGCAGGAGGAGCTTCGGCAATATTACTGCCTGAGGAAGAGTTTGATGTTGAGGATATAGTTAAGATTATAAAAAATAGAGAGAAGAAAGGAAAGAACTATGCTATCCTTGCTGTTTCAGAGGGCGCTAAATTAAGAGGGGCTGAGATTGAATTCAAGGGTGATAAGAAGGATTCTTTTGGCCATAAGATTTTGGGAGGCATAGGAGAAAGGCTTGCAAAGGTTCTGCAAGAAAAGACAGGAAAAGAATGCAGGCATGTTGTTTTAGGCCATCTTCAGAGAGCAGGAGAGCCAACTGTTTTTGACAGGGTTCTTGGAACAAGGCTAGGGATAAAGGCTGCTGGCATGATTGACAATGGAGAGTTTGGAAAGATGGTTGCTTTACATGGCACAGAGGTAGTTGCTGTGCCAATTGAGAAGGCAGTTGGCAAATTGAAAACAGTACCTAAAGAAAGGTATGAAGAAGCAAAGCTGTTTTTTGAATTAGGTGATAATTATGAATAAACCCATAGCTGGAAATAGGATATTTAATACTTTAAAGGATACAAAATGCATTGTACTTGCATGTAATACAAGAATTACTATAGGGGTAGCTAAGGGTATTTTCAGGGCTGCAAAAGAGCTTGACTCTGCGTTGATAATGGAGCTTGCAAGAACAGAATGCAACCATAAGGTTGGATATACTGGACTCACGCCTGCTACTTTATCTGAGAATTTGAGAAAGGCGAATGAGGAAGTAGGGCATGATATATGGGCATTGCATGCAGACCATATTGGGATTAAGAAAGGCGACCCTGAAGAGATTAAGGATGTAAAGGAGCTGATATCTGCCCAGATAAAAGCAGGATATACAAGCTTTGCGATTGATGCTAGTCATCTGTTTAATTTTGATGGTAAATCAGTGGAAGAAGAGCTAGAACCTAATATCATTGCTACTATTGAGGTTGGGAAGTTTATCCAGGAAAAGATGAAAGGCAAGGAATTTGGCCTGGAAGTAGAGGTTGGAGAGATTGGAAGAAAAGGCTCAGAAGGCATGGTATTGACAAAGCCAGAAGAGGCTGTTATGTTTATTAAGAAATTGAATGAGGCAGGAATAAAGCCTAATCTTATAGCTATTGCAAACGGCTCAACACATGGAAATCTCTATGATGAGAATGGGAAGCCAATTGTACAGACTACAATCAATATTGAGCAGACACAGGCTGTTGCAAAGGCTCTTAGGGATAATGGTTTTGATGTCAGAATAGCACAACATGGGATTACTGGGACGCCTCTTGATATAATAAGGGATAAATTCCCTCATGGAGACATACTTAAAGGAAATGTTGCTACATTGTTCCAAAATATTGTTTTTGATGCTTTGAAGAAATATCATCCTGACTTGTATAAGGATATGTTTGAGTGGGTTATGAAGAATAAGCCAATTGAAGGGAAAAAGCCTGAAGAGGTTTTTGGCAAGAATGGGAAACATTCTCCAAAAGAGTTTTTTGACAGGATTTATGCAATGTCTGAAGAGTGTAAAAAAAAGATAGAAGAAGAAGCATATAAAGCTGCTTCAGACCATATTAAAGCTTTTAAGGCTGAAGGAAGTGCTGATATTGTCAGGAAAAGTAGCTAGCTAAAATTAAAAAGTGGAGGGTAATAAAATGACTATTAAAGTAGGAGTTCTTGGTTTTGGTACGATAGGTAAAAGAGTAGCTGATGCTGTTAATCTACAGGAAGATATGGAGCTTGTTGGTGTTACTGGAATGAGCTATAACTGGAGGATAAAGAGTGCTCAAGGAAAAGGTTATTCTATTTATTCAGTAGATGACGGAGCTATGCTTAAAGAAAACGGGATTAAGGTAGCAGGAACAGTGCAAGACCTATTGAAGAAAGTTGATGTTATGGTTGATACTGCTCCAAAAAAGATTGGCGCAGAGAATAAGGAGAAGCTGTATATTCCGAATAAGGTTAAGGCAATATTCCAGGGCGGTGAAAAAGATAAGGTTGCAGAAGCAAGCTTTGTTGCGCAATGCAATTATGATGAGTGTGTTGGCAAGGATTTTATTAGAGTTGTAAGCTGCAATACTACCGGGCTTTCAAGAACATTAAATGAAGTTAATAAAAAGTATGGGATTAAGGAAGTCTATGCTACTATGATAAGGCGTGGTGCAGACCCATGGGATATCAGGCATGGCCCTATAAATGCGATTGTTCCTGTACTGGAATTGCCTTCACATCACGGGCCTGATGTAAAGACAGTTTTACATGATGTCGAGATTTTCACAACAGCTCTTTCGGTTTCCTCTACTTTGATGCATGTACATACAATAACCTGTGAATGCAAGAAGACACCAAATGTTGATGAAGTCATTGGAATATTTAAGAAAACACGCAGAGTAAGGGTTGTTGACAATGCTTCTGCAGTAAGATCAACAGCAGAGATTATGGAGCTTGCAAGGGACTTAGGAAATGCAAGAGGAGACATGCAAGAGATATGTGTCTGGAAAGAAGCAATAGGCGTGCACAGCAATAAGCTCTTATACATACAGGCAGTACACCAGGAAAGCGATGTTGTCTGTGAGAACATAGATGCGATAAGAGCAGCAACCGGCTTTAAGGATGGAAAGAAGTCAATGGAGATGACAGATAAAGCGCTAGGTATTGATGGGAAGAGGAGTTAAATTTAAGGTAGCTGGTCTTCTAAACATTTACATGGATTATATACCATTATCTCTTCAGCAAGTTTGGCAGCAATCCCAATACGCGCTTCTTCAACTGCAATAATATAAGGGTTACGAGTGCCTCCATTATATATAACTAGCAACCTATAACCTTTCACAACTCCCCTCTCATTCAGCTTCTGAATCTCCTTAGGGGGCATGTCATCACTAAAACCTAAGATACAGTATGGTTTTCCAATCTCAGCATCTTGAAGGGGAATTCCTGTCATCTTTATCTAGACTTCAAGAATAGTGCCCCTCAAATCAAATGTTGTAGCATTAGTTATTTTTACACTTATTTTTTGGCCTAGTTTAAGATTACCTTTTACAATGACTGGCTTGTAGGAAGAATTTCTACCAATCCATGAGTTGTCTTTTCCTTTTTCATCAATAAGTATAGGGCCATGCCAGTCCTGCCATCTCTCGTTCTGCATTCTTGCTATATTATGGAATATGTCTGTTAATAATCTTGAGCGCTCTTTTACTATCCTCCTATCTAATTGGTTTAGCTCTGCTGCTTTTGTGTTTGGCCTTGGAATGAATTTTGAGATGTTAAGAACGTCTGGCCTTATTTCCTTGATTAAGTCTAAAGAATCCTGAAATTGTTCTTCTGTTTCTGTTGGAAATCCAACAATTAGGTCAGTAGATATTGTTATGTTGGGCACCTTATTTCTAAATTTATCAATAATTTTTTTAAAATCATCTATTTTGTAATGCCTGTTCATCAACTTTAATATTTCTTCATTACCTGACTGGACTGGAATGTGGAGGAACTTGAATATGTTTTTATTTTGATAGATCTCAATTAATTCATCCATGATTGGCAGGACGTTTGATGGGTTCATCATTCCAATTCTTAGTTTAAAGTTTTTGTTTATTTTTAGGATATTATTTAATAATAGTGGTAAGTCTGATTTCTCTTTTTTTTCAAGCATATATGCAGCATTGTCCTGTGAGGTTATCCATATTTCCTTGCAACTGTCTTTTAAGCATTGATTTGCTTCTTTCACTATGGATTCTGCAGAGTAAGAGCATAGCTTGCCTTTGATTAAGTTAACAGAGCAGTAAGAGCAGTTAAAGTTGCAGCCTGATAGGATGGGGATTATACCTACAACAGGATTTTTCCTTATTTTTGGCATGCAGAGCTTTGTTTGTTCTTCTCCTTTTGCAAGAAGCTCTACTGTGTTAGAGTGTATTACCTCTTCAACAACTTCAATGATTCCATTTATGTTATGTGTTGATATTAAGCTTGCGTCTTGCATGATTTCCCTTATTTTCGGGAGCAGTTCTGGAGGGATACATCCAGCTACTATGAGCTTTTTATCAGGGAATTCCTCCTTTAGCTTTCTGATTTCTCTTAATGCAAGGGTTTCTCCTTTTACAGTACATATGTTTATTACTATAATGTCTGCAGGACCTTTTCTGGATACAATCCTGAACCCAGATTTATCTAACAAGCCCCGCATTATCTCTGATTCTGACTGGTTTGTTGAGCAGCCATGTGTCTGGAAATATATGTTTACCATTGCAGAAAGGGGTTTTATAAACGGTTATAAAGGTTATTGAATTGGGAATACCCATTTCATAAAATATAGAATCAGCTAAAAAAGAAGAAACACTATCCTGTTAATCTATAACAAATCCGCACTTCTTGCAATACAGCTCTCCTTTCTCTCTTTCAAGTTCTTTAGAGCCGCATTCAGGGCATTTCTTAGGTTCTTCTATTTTAGGTCTTATTTTTTCAGGCATTTTTAGTTTTTGTTTCTCACAATCTGTTTATTGCACTTTCCACATCTTAGGATGTTGTACATAGTTCCAGATACCTCTTTTGTCTCTTTTAAGAGGAGCTTGCCCCTACAAATATCACATTTGCCGTAATCTGAAACCACCCTCTCACCGAATGAATACACCATATTTAGGCATTTATAAATTTTTTGCCTTCTTTAAGTAAATACTCTGCTTTTTCCCTTGACTTAGAATCAGCCATTATCCTTAGAATTCCTTCTTCGGTTTTAGATGCCCTGAACCATAAAAATGAGTTATCTATGATGATCTTTAGTCCGCCAGTGATATCTCCTGTTTCCTGCACTCTATATCCTTGCTTTAGGTAGTGTTGTTTGATTTTGTTTTTTATAGTTTTAAGCCCT
>Ga0187833_10005885_pt1 | contig 11458 bp, 7 predicted proteins | sample ETNtaG_37_FD_167968 | JGI IMG/M metagenome (GOLD analysis project Ga0187833, IMG submission 167968) | Marine microbial and viral communities from oxygen minimum zone, Eastern Pacific Ocean - ETNP2014_SV_400_PacBio MetaG (Illumina Assembly) | ecosystem: Environmental > Aquatic > Marine > Hypoxic... | reverse complement strand
ACAGTCTGCGGCACTATTCCCCGCATATTATCTGAATATGTGTGAGGAACCTTTCCAAATAACTTCAGATTTCTGTGTATTCCGAATTTGTAAGGTATTCCTAATTTTTCAGCTTTCAGCTCTGCAAAGCTTACAATATAATTTTTCAAACTTCCGCTTGCCCCATACAAGTCGTCAAGCACAAGAATCCATTTCTCGTCTTTGTCAAGAGCGAGCTGTATTATTCCCCGTGCTATCCACTCATTTTTGGATTTTACAATTATGTATTTCTTTGTCGCGTCATTGATAAAAGATACGAGGCACTTATTATATTGTCCTGGACTTGACCAACTTTGGCAGGTTTTCCAGTGTTCTCCTATCTGGTGGGCCTCTTTAAACTTGAACTCATCCGTTATCAAAATTTTATCAACTTTTCTCAAATGCCTTATATCTCTTAACATCGAATTTATAATACCAGCAAGTACGTCAGAACTTTCTTCTGTCTTTTTCTGGAGTTTTTCAACAAAAAGAACTTCTTGCTCATGATCCAACTCTTCGTCTTCCTTAACCTTTAAACTAGAAAATAATTTTCTAAATTCTCCTTTCTCCTTTTCTGTCAGGTCCCCAATATTTTCAATTCGCTCAAGGAAAGGTCCTATTGTAAGTGCCTGTTCTCCTGCACTTTTAGTTCTCTCCAATGTATTAACCCACTCCTCTCCAATATTTTTAGCAAGCCCAAATTTTTCTATAAGTGTCACTAGCTCCCTATATTTAAATTCTATATGCTTTTCCCTTAGGTAGCTCTCAAAAGCTTCAGCCTGATTTTTTTTCTGCTCTTCCCATTTCTTACTCTTATAGTGCTTTCTCAATTTGAATGAAATCTGCAGAAGCTCAGGGTGATCATCCAAAATATTTACAATTCCTTTCTTTAGCTCATCATCCTCAGAATCAAAACCAAACTCCTTTGTAACAAGCAGTTGGAGAACTGTGTGGGTTCTCTCCATCAAATTCTCAATATTAAGAACTGAGTCCTCTGCCACTCCCTTCCACTTTCTATAGAATTTGTGTTCCTCTTCCCAAATTATTTTTTCTTCCTTCTCTCTTGGTGGGTGTCCTTCTGGAGGAAATAGCTCATTTCCAAGACTGAATTTCTTATCAATTGTTATTATACTTACAATATTTTCCAGCAATCCAAGGACTTGCTTCCTAAAACTTCTCTTAGGTGATCCATTTATTATCTGGACAATTTCTTTCATTGGAAACTTACTACTACGCTCCCCCAGAAATCCTAAACTGGCGAAAAATCTTTTATGCTGGTCTATACTGTTAAAATTTCCAGTGTCCATCAGCTTTAGTATCTTTTCTCTGCTGTCTTCTAGCAGCTTATCAAAAACAAGCTTCCCTCCTCTGAATTGCATTAAATAATACTTTTCGCGTAATTCCGAATCTTTAAAAATTTCTTTGGCAAGTGCAGTACTCAAATTTCCGGCACTAACCATAGCTTCCAGGTCTTTTACAGAACCTCTCTTTCCTTCTTTCACTCTTTCAATAAATATGTCAAGAAGCCTCTTCGATGCAGCACCTCTCCCTACAGTTTTACCAATCCACTCCGAAGTCCTATCCCAATCCTCAGGACTTAGTAATTCTATAATAGTATCTTCTAAAATAATATCCAACTTCCCCTCAAGCATTATAGTATAAAGAGCTTCGCGGGCACCTTTTATTTCATCAAGTGATACATTTCTCAGAGCTTCTGAGATTTTTCTATTCTCCTTACCCTTGGAATACAAGTTTACAATATCAGAACCCTTACTGTATTGAAAATCATCAGCGTTCTCAATACTTTCAGCATACATTTCAATATGCTTTTTTGATGCGCGACCTTCTAAAATTAAATGATAAACCAAACGGCCAGAAAGACTAATTCCCATTTCTCCACTATATCGGTCTATTAAACCCCTGCCTTCCTTTACGTCTTTATTATTTGCAAAGGCATTCAGAACACTTTCTGGTGCCGGTCTATCTCGGTTTCCTAACATATCTCCAGCTGAACTCAGCGCAATTTTATTCCCTTCTTCAATCAACGAAACAAATTTCTCTTCTATTTTCCTTGTGTTAACTCTGCGCGGTATTGAATAGGAAATTATCCTAATCATCTCCGGGTCTTCATCGTCGAGCCGGGCCATTATCGCCTTATTTACCAATTTAATGTTCAGATTAGGAAACTCCCTTTTTATGTACAGCATTGAATTAATCAAATCGTAATTAGAAGTTTTGTCATATTTCCCTTCATAGACAATCACTTCCTTACCTTCTGCAAGAGCCTTCATTGCTCGTCTGAAAAAATCACTTTCTACAAAAACCTTCCACATCTCCTCCGGGCAGCGACTAATGCGCCTACTGAGAAGCACATCAAAAGCCTTCTTATTTTCGTTCTTCAAAAGTTTTACAAAAGCATCGGTAAATTCTTCATCAAGTTCTGTTACTATCTCACTATCTTCTGGGTTTATCCATATCATTTTACCCTTATCAATTAAAAGTTCTCTAAGATAATCAATCGCCCCTTCTTCATCATGTTTCATTTTAAAGACGAAACTCTGCATTATTCGAGTTTTTTCATCTCCAAGAACAAATACCATACTAATAGAGTAAGCACCATACTTTTAATATTTATTCTCAGAAATTCAAATCCAACTAACCTAGATTAGTTAGCCATTTCATATAAAGGGATTTTGCCCCAAACTCTACATGGAAATTCAGCCGGCACAACTCGGTCAAAACAAGTCTCCAATCTCAAAATATCTGTTCATTGGAGCTCTAGCTCTAATGCTTACAGGATTTGGCATATTTATTCTCTCTGAAAATACGGCTCAAGCAGGTCTGTCATCAGTCACCGGCTTTCTAACACTTTCCAAAACTGAGCCTCCTCCCAACATAGTCGAATCTATGGAATTCGAAAGCTCTTCTTATACAGAAAATCCTCTTGAATCCGAGCCCGTTTCAGGATTCCTGAGCCTTTCAGAAATTCAGGAAGGAGAAACTCCAGAAGAGCAGACAGTACCTCGGGATATTTTCCCCGGTACTCCTAAAAATCTCGTCCTTCTAATTCTTGACGGAGCCGGCTGGAACTACTTCAGTGAGCAGGACACTCCAAATATGCGTAGCATCTCCAGAAATGGTTTTGTTATGGAAAATATGCGAGTCCACTTCCCGGAAACTGCCAGCTCTCACTCCACAATTTTTACCGGACTCTTCGACGAGCGCTATGACTGGGCAGCTTCTCTCCAAATTCTCAGTTCCAGAAACGATACAATTATGGACTCTGCCCGCGCCTCAAATATGACAGTTCTCGCCGTCCTCCCTAATGGAGACTCTTCCCAACTCCTCAACAAAACAGACGGAGCTCTCTACGACAGCGATAATGGATATTATTATTTAGATTCAAACCTCCACGTCAGAAACATTTCCCAAAATCTAAACACTACCTTGAGCTCTGCAAATAACCTCTCCTCCTACTCTGGCTCAAATCCCTACACTGAAAAAAATAAATGGGTAAAAGATTCCCTGATTTCAATCCTCGAAAAGCGGCCAGATAGATTCATACTACTGGCAAATATGCCTGGAACGGACAGCGCCGCCCACCAAGGTTTCTCAGACTATCTTCCCACTCTCCGTGAAACTGATATTTTTGTTGGTCAGCTCTACAATGCTATGAAGCGTCTCGAAGTTTTCAATGACACAGTCTTAATCATAACATCAGACCACGGAATGGACAGAAGCCGGTATGGAAACGGGGTTCATTCAGATATCTATAATGACAAAACTCTCAATGTTCCTTTCATCGCAATCGGTCCCGGAATACCTGTAAAAAACTCTTCTGAACTCGGTCACAATGATGATATCTTTCCAAGCATGGCAAAACTTCTGAATCTCTCTTCTCCTGTAAATATTTCCGGTTCTCCTCTCCGTAGCCTTTTCAACAATTCAACAAGCCTCTATATAATAAACAGTTCAAGTTCTTACAGCTCCGGAAATGCCAGTACAAAAATCTTGATACGCAATACTGGTTCCCCAAGAAACGCAACAATTTGCCTCAATATATCAACTACTGGCTTCGCCGGAAGCTCCTGTCTCTCTTTCACAGCCTCTGCAGATTCCTCAGTAGAGTTCATATGGCAGCCGACGGGTCCCGGTATTTACGAAATAGAATCAATACTATATAACAAAACCTTTTCCAGTCTCTTTACCATTGGAAACATTTCCGACATGGGCGTATCCAAAATCTACACAACACGCGATGACGAAAATCCTAACAAGCTCACAGTTAAGGCAGTCATTACAAACTACGGCGCTTTTGTAGAGTCTGGCCTCGGTGCAAAAATCACCGTCGGGAACCAGACAAGGGACTACGGTCCTTACAGCACTAATGTCACAATCCAGAAAACAGTGAGCTCAACATGGACGCTGTCTCCTGGTTGGTATAATATAAGTGCGGAAGTGACAAATTACACAAATTTCCAAAATGACGCCAACCGCAACAATAATATAAGGCATATAATTACCTACTTAAGCTGATTCACTAAGATTGTATCATTCAAATGGCAAAAAAATCAACAGCCAAGAAAGGAAAGAAAAACGGCAAAGGAAAGCTCACAATAAAACATAGGGAGCTTATCGAAGATGCCGGCTGGTTTAACGCTGGAATTATTATTGAAGTTCAGGGTAACAGCAAGGAGCACGTAAGCTCAACTCTCGAAGGTCTTGTAGAGCGCCTTGGAAAAGAAGAAGATGTCAAAATCTATAGTACAGATTACGATGAAATGCAGGAATTTAAAGACGGCTTTTTCTCACTTATGGTTGATACCAGATTCATCACAAAGGACTTCGGAAGGCTGGTCCACATAGCCCTTCTCTACTCACCATCAGTATTTGAAATATACAGCGATAAGAAAGATGTCGAAATCGCTATCGGCGACGCCCAAAACATACTCGTTGACGTGTCGAATCTCGTCAACAGACTGGCTCACCAAGTCTTTATTCTGAAAGGACACATAAACAGACTGGAATCTGGGGAAAAAAATGAAAAATCTGCCTAAATGGCTTACAGAAACCTTTATATACTAAACTTACGTGTTCTGATGATAACACAGGCTGTGTTTTTGTTTTGTTTTACAAAAAACAAAGCAGAAACTGGCCGCCTAAAATAGGAGGAAAAAATATGCAAAACCTATGGAAGAAAGTTGGAGCAGCTTTCGGCAGTGCCGTAATGATCGGTGCAACACTTGCCGGTGCAGCTCTAGCTCAGACAGGTTCTGACCTCGGGGACTATAATGATCTTGTAGTCGCTGATGGCGCAGTAAGTGCGCTATACGTTGTAGGAGCAAACGCAGCAACAGCTGACGTTGTTTCCGCAATGGGTCTGACTGCATGGGCCGGTAACCAACAGGTTTCCGGAACTGCAGACGGAGCAGGATCTGTCACTTTGACACCGCTAAAGGCTAGCGCCGACGGTGTAACAAGACACGTTGAGCTTGACAACTATGCACATCAGGCATACGAGTTCTCAACAACCGCATCAAGCGACAAGCTTGCTGGAGAAACATACGCTTCAGGAGACAGCCTTGTTGAATTCCTTTACAGCCACAAAGGCAAGGGAGCAATATATGTTAACAGTACAACATACAACTGGCACGAAGAGCTTGTCGTTGACTTGAGCGATTTCAACGTTTCAAGAGACACACTTGACTCCAATTCTGGAGACCAGTATGACGAGATTTTCTTGTCTGTCGAATCTGGTTCTTTGCAGTACAAATGGACCTTTGATAACAGCCAGGAACTCGGAAATCTCGACCTACAGGGCGAGAAGATGTGGTTCATGGGAGAGGAGTACACAATTGTCTCCGTTACCGGAACTAAGGTCAAGCTAGGAGCATCAGATGCTGAGCTTGTTCTAACATCAGCAAATCCAAGTGCAACTGTCGCTGAAGTAGACGTCGTTATGGGCGGAGTATTCTCAGCCGGTGCAGGTTCAACAACCTACAAGGCTAAGATGACTCTAACAAATGGCGGAACAACTGAGACCAAGTATGTAACATCCGGAACAACCGAGACTGTTGCAGGAATTGAGGTCTATGTAAAGAACGCAGTTGTTACAACATCTGGAACCAATGAGGGCGAAGTACAGGCTATTGTTGGTGCAGGTCTTGTTGAACTAACAGACGGTAACTACCTGAAATTCGGAGATGGAACTGAATCAAGCTGGCTTGTTTCAAAAGCATCAACAACAAAAACTAACGCTATTGGTTCAATAACCATCAATGAATCACAGGCACATACTGCAAAGACTGGAAACTATCCAATCCTAACAGACGGCGATTCAATAAATGTTCCTTCTGAACAGTTCGGTGCAACATACACCGGTCTAACAGATAAGGACGGAAACGCTGTCAAGTACAGGACTGTAAACCTACAGCCAGAGACAAAGAACCTTGGAAGAGGTTCAACAACTGAAGCAGTTGTCAGGGTAAGAACACCTGATGGAAACTTCGTTGAGTTCACTGATGCTGCAGGGAATACAAGGACTGATGATGAGCTTTGGATTGCAACTAACCAGACAGCCAGTTACTACTGGAGAAACGAAACTGGTACTTCAGTTGTCTACAGCAACTTGACAACTCCTGTCGTAAGACTGAGTACAGCTGACACAGTGGGCATCAATGTTAGGATGACAAACCTTGCTGGAAGCACTGCTCACCATATAAACATGTCAGACCCAAGATTGACTGAGAAGGCAAAGCAGTACAACATGACCATTGAGTACAATACTTCAAACACCAGGTTTGGCCAGAGTGATAACTCCTCTACAGGAGCTTCTGGAGCATATATGTACTTCAATGGAGCAGCTGCAAACTACGTTGCAAGAAGCACAAACTACACAACAGCTGTAAGAGACTTCTACACACCATACGGTACATATGTAGAAGCTGCAGGAACCCATCTGGTTACTCTAAAGTACCCAGAAGGGCAGACCTACGGTGAACTTGTACTTGGTCAGCTAGAAGGAACTGAAGGAACACCTATCACCGCTGATGCAGGCGAAACTGTAACTATCGGTGGAGAAGATGTAAGAGTTGGCGGAGGCCTCAGTGCTGATGTCGCAGTAACTCTACCTTCAACAATCGGTAAGGTTGACAGTGCAGTTACTTCCGCAGACAAAGCTGCAGGCACACTTGTGCTTGTCGGTGGTCCAGCGGTTAACACACTAGTAACTGAGCTTCAGACAACTGGTAAGCTAACAACAGATGTTGCAGGCCTAGGAGCCGGCGGCGGAGTTGTTGAGCTAGTTGCTGACGCATTTGCTGATGGCAACTATGCAGTTGTTGTCGCAGGTTCTGACAGAGCTGGAACTGCAAAGGCCGCAAACGTCCTTGCAAACTTCGACAGCTATGCAGCAGAGCTTGACGGCCAGACTGTATACGAGGTATAAACAACACTCTGAGAAGGGAGAGAGGGCTATGTCCCTCTCCCTTCTTTTATTTTTTTCAAAATCATTATAAGTAGTGCTAGCGTTCTCTACCTATGGCAAAGAAAAAGACCAAAGATCGAGGAAACCTAATCATCATTACCTCTCTAATTTTATTTCTCCTAATCTCAGTATTTCTTGTTATTCCTGAAGAGGAGAAAGTACCACCTGACATCTTCACCTGCCAGGGCCAGGAAACTGACTTCAATGTAAACATATCTGACTGCCGCGCAGTTCAAATAATCCCTAGCGAAGCAGCTCTCGTCGGAATTCTTCTGAATAGCCAAGTAAACGGTATAACCCTGCTTATGGATCCTAACAAAAGCTGCACTGGCTGCCATCAAGGCGGTTACATAGGTTTGGCAGTCGGAACAGTTCAAAAACCAGCCCAGGCTCTTCATCTGCCTGTAGCTTTCGCTTATACAGAAGAGTGGTTCAAAACTCCTGGCATTAGAGTTAGTTCTCCAGCTGATGCAAGCACTAGAAATCCAATAATTTGGTTTAATCCCCACAATCAGTCTGAAAACACAATCCAAGTCTGGCCTGACGGCTTAATTACAATTAATGCAAAGGACGGCTACGGAATGCAGGCCGCTTCATGCAAGCTTGCAATAACTTTAATAGAGAGTGTCCTTACCTGCTAATTAAATGGAATTTAAAAAAGTAAAGAGGCCTCGAAGTCTTAAGGAAGCCCTAGAAGGAAAGCTCACAGAGTCTGAAATGAAGCTTCTCGGAAGAGCTTTCGATTATCTTGGAGAAATAGCCATAATTGAAATTCCTGAAGAGCTTCACCAAAAAGAAAAGTTAATTGGCGAGGCTCTTCTCGAAGTTCACAAAGCCCTCAGGGCAGTATTCAGAAAGTCAGGAAAAGTTTCCGGGGAACACAGAACGAGGAACCTCAAAAGAATAGCCGGAATAGGCACAGCTGAAACAACCTACAAGGAAAATGCTTGCACTTATCACTTTGACGCAGAGAAAGTCTTCTTCACAGGTCGCCTTTCAACAGAAAGACAGCGTGTTTCTGACCTTGTTGGAAAAAAAGAAAAAGTTCTCGATATGTTCGCAGGCGTAGGTCCTTATACAATTCTCATAGCGAAAGAGCACCCAGGAGTAAAATTAACTGCTATTGATATCAATAAAGCCGCTATAGATTACCTTCAAAAGAACGCTGAGTTGAATAAAGTTTCAGAACAGATAACTACTTTTGTAGGTGATGCATCAGAACTAGCATCAGAACTAAAACAGAAGTTCGACAGAATTATAATGAACCTCCCTGCCGGTTGTAGCGGACACATCCCGGCTGCTGTAAAAGTCCTAAAAAAGAAAGGAATAATTCACTATTACTTTTTTTCAGGCACAACCGAAGAGGCAAAACAAGAAGCACAGAGAGTTTTTTCAGACTACAATTACAAAATACTTAATATTAAAAAGGTAAAACCATACTCTCCAAGAAATTTTACCTTCGTCGCCGATGTAGAGCTCTCAAGATAAAGATTAAATACTTCTTTCCTTAATCAAAATCGGGAGAATGAAGCGCATCGTAATTATAACACTAATAGCATTCCTTTTGCTTTCTAGCTCAGCCTATGCAGGAAATATTCTTACTATAACAAATGCAAGCATAGAAAATGGTTCAATTGCTCTGCATATCAAAAATGAAGTTTCCTCAATTATGTACACCAATTCGAGCAAACACAGTACAGAATCTCTCTCTTTTATGGTTGATGGAAATTCAGTCGCTATAAAATCATCTGAAGCAAATGACATCGCATATGGTTCTACAAAGAAAGTTGTTCTTGATTCAGCCTGGCCAGCAACAGGTGCCAAGCTCATAAATGTCACCTATACAGATTCTTCCAACACTTCCTATCCTTCAGAATTTTGGGTAGTCTTTGCTCAAAAAGGACTTGTGAAGATAGACTACTCTTACTCTCCATCTATTGCTAATACTGACAGCGACCTAATTGCAACATTTACTCTAAAATCAAGCAGTGAAGCGGCAATAACGGGCTTGGATATTGATATTCCAAAAAATCCACGCTATTTCTTTGTTGATTCAAAGGGTTTCCCTAACAGCATGTCTGCAGGCGATGAACGTGAATTCAAAATATACTTGAAATCCTCAGGAAGCTCAATGGCAGATACTACAATATACACAACTGCCTACCTTGCAATCAATGTGACCTATACGTACCTTGGCTACAATGATGAACTCTCACTCAATGAAAGTATCATTGTTTTCAACCCACTGAAAGTTTCAACACTTCCTCATGTAATGACTAAAATAGAGGGACCGCAAAGTGCTGAGCAGGGAACTACTGCTGAAATAAATGCCTTTGCATGGAATGATAAAGAAGGAAGCAACAAAGGTTGCAGTCTCAGCCTCACACTATCTTCAGATGAGGACAGCCTCATAATTCCTGTTACAACAGTTATTCCAGGAGAGGATTTAATTCACACTTATGCAATACCTTCTGACTCATTGGGAACATTCAAAATTGAAATCCCATCCGACTTGTCTGATGGAGAGTACTATCTTACTCTGAAAGGAACATACAAGGATTGTGAGGTTAATGCTCCTCTCTCAGTCGAGGAATCAGTATTTGTTCTTCGTGTTGTCACAGCTGCCAAAGAAGAAGCGGTCGAAGAATCTTCTGAACTTATAGAAGAGGAAAGCACTGAAGAAGAAGGTCTGACAAACCAGACAATAGAGTCTGAAGTAGTTGAAAAAAAGACCTTTAAGGAAAGAAATCCCTTTCTCTTCCTCTTATTCCTTGGAGCACTCACCGGTCTCAGCACATTTGGAATAATTCACTATCTCATAAGAAGAAGTAGTCATATCTAATTTTTTCTTGAGAATATTTTTGGATAAATTAAGAGCCACCAATAGACATACAAATAAGCTGAAGCAATTGCAAAGAAGAAGGAACTCGCGTAAGTAAGTCCTGCAGAGCTGTAAGCGATTGCACACAAACTTGCTACTATTGCCGTCTGGGAGAATGGCTTTTTACTTCCAAAAGGAAGAACCATTTTCACAGGAATGTAAAGAATCGCGGCTCCAAAAATAAAGGCATAAACTTCCGTTGCCCCCAAATACAGACTTACTGATGTTATTGCACTTGACACGATTGCAGCGCTGTTGAATAACAATCCCATGTCAATACCTTCTAAAATATGTAACATAAACTTTATCTATATAGTATCATTAGTCTATATTTATGGGAGTAAAGCTTCGGGACCTTCTTGAGAGGGACGAAATCCGTCTTGATTCGCTCGCAGGGAAGCGAATTGGAGTTGATGCATTCAACACACTCTATCAATTCCTTAGTACAATCAGGCAGAAAGATGGAACACCTCTAATGGACTCCAGCGGAAATATAACTTCGCACCTTTCAGGCCTCTTTTACAGAAATGTTCGTCTTCTTGAGCACAAAATCCTTCCAATATATATTTTTGATGGAAAACCACCCTCTCTCAAAGAAGACACAATAAAAGAACGCAAAGCTCGCAAGGAGGAAGCAAGAAAAAAATGGAAAAGTGCCCTAGACGAAGGTGATTTAGACAGAGCAAAAACATATTCTCAGGCAACTTCTCAACTTGATGAAAAAATGATAGATGAATCAAAAAAGCTCTTGGACTGTCTCGGAATTCCCCACGTTCAGGCACCTTCTGAAGGGGAAGCCCAGGCTGCTTATATGTGTAAAAATAATGAAATAAACGCCGTAGGTTCTCAGGACTATGATTCCCTTCTCTTTGGCTCTCCTATTTTAATCAGAAATATTACAGTGAGCGGAAAACGAAAGGTTCCGCGCAGAAATATGTATGTAACAATCAGTCCAGAAAAAATAATTCTCCAGGACCAGCTCAATCGTCTTGGTATAAGCCTAGAAAATCTCATAGAAATTGCAGTCCTCACAGGAACTGATTTCAATCCTGGAATAAAAGGTATTGGAGCAA
>Ga0187833_10005883_pt1 | contig 11460 bp, 9 predicted proteins | sample ETNtaG_37_FD_167968 | JGI IMG/M metagenome (GOLD analysis project Ga0187833, IMG submission 167968) | Marine microbial and viral communities from oxygen minimum zone, Eastern Pacific Ocean - ETNP2014_SV_400_PacBio MetaG (Illumina Assembly) | ecosystem: Environmental > Aquatic > Marine > Hypoxic... | reverse complement strand
CGGTTCCAACTATTGCATCTAGCATATCCTGCGTATTGACTTCTCCAGAACCAACCTTCCACGCAGGAACTCCAATTTCATTAAGCATCTCAACGGCTTTAACGGAAAAAGGGGAACTTAAGAAAACTAGTCCGCTCCTCTTAGCATGTTCAAATAATTCTGCCCATTGCTCTTTAGTAAACTCCATTCTTTTCCAGTAGTCATAACGCGTCTTGTCCTGGTAACTAAACTTAATACGAAACTGCTCATCCAAGGTGGACTCATAAGCAGCTATGTGTGTCTGAAACTTTACAGCATCAGCTCCTGCCTCAGCAATAGCATCAATATAAGCATGGGCGGTCCCAATTGACCCGTCGTGAGCCTGTGCTACCTCCGCTATAATAAAAGCTTTGTCTTTCCCAATTACATGTTTTCCAATTGAAAATTCGTCTGTAGTCATAAAGCGTTTTATCCTGCTATACTAAAACAAAATGATGTATCACCCATCTTGACAGGCTGTCCGAGAATGCAAAACCCTAAAAATCCTGTATTGATAATAAAGATCTTATGACTCAACATTCTCCCAAAATGCCTATTCTAGGATAGCCTGTGGATAATTGACATTTCATGCTAGAATACACCTCTCATATTATCCTGCCTTCATTATTATCAAACATTTATCCATCAACCGCACTAAGATATGCTTCCATTAACTGTTGGTAAGTTTTGTTACCATAAACAATATCATTGATAAATTTATCTGATTTCTTGTGTTTAAATAAACTTCTTATACTTTCTTTATCGTGACTTAATATCCTTTTCAATTCCTCAATATTTTTTGCTTTAATGCAAACATCGTATTTTTCGTAAATTGTATGATTAGTGTGAATGTAACTTGGCACAATTATTGGCACCTTGTCTAATAAAAGTTGGAATCCAATGCTGGTTCCATAAAGGATACCAACATCCGCCCAGTCTGACATAACAATTGACGGTATATCAAAAACTTTATAAACTTTGAAGAGCGAGTCATCTACTTTTTCTAACTCACCTTTTGTGCGTGCCTGACAGACAAGATTTATATGCTCCAGCGCTCCGAGCTCGCTAATTGTCTTATAAAACATTTCTGGAATAACATTATATATAAAATTGCTAACGAAAATAACAACATTCAATTTTGCTCTATCACCATATTTAAATTCATATTTTCCTAACAAATAGTTTTTAATAACGTCATTCCACTCATAAGTGAATCTTGGAGCGCCGACTTCTATTACTCCTTCAGGTTCTTTGAAACTCCTTAATGATGAGGATTTGAAAAATGTCTCTTTTTGATAATAACAGGTCAAATATTTATCACTGTAACACCTTTTACCTTGAATTATATTTCTTATTTTACTCTTTATGCTTTTAGCACTTCTTAGTCTACCTTTAATATTGTCTATATTTGTCCAGACCATAATCCCATGGATAAAGCATATTGTTGATAAAAATCGTTTTCCTGCATATTTCACAACAAATTTATTAGGAAAGTTTACTTCACTGCCCACATCAGTAATTATAACATTAGAATTATCAAGACCATAAATAAAGCCCCTAATAGGTTTTGACAGAACAAACAGATAAATTCGAATCATAGCAATAATAATGCATGTGGAAAAAAAGGTTGTATAAGGAATTTTAATATAAAATCTCTGAGTTGTATCCATAAACATATTATATTTTCTAAAGATTTTTTTATAAAATGCAGAAAAGACTATATCAAATAAGTAGACGGGCTTTATCTTGTGTATTCTTCTTAAAAATTCCAGGTGATCTCGAGCACCAGGTATTTCTTCCACATTTGATATAAGTTGGACTGTTCCTTTATTATTGTTTAAGACATAATCAATGAAAGGTAATACATGATCCAGACCACCAAAAGATCTAATGAAAATTAAATAATTTTTTTTCATGAGTTGACCACGTTATATGCACGCTGCCACAGCAGTTGGTCGAGAGCAGCTATAATTCCTTCTGGCTTTTCCATCACTTTGTCAGTGCATCTGTACCTACGACCTCTCCTATCTCTAAAGTTTGTTCCCTTCCAGGTTCCGGAACAAACTTTGATCATACATCTTCATAAGAAGAATACCGACATTCCTTACTATTCTTTAAAGCTGTTCAATCATTTATTCTTCAAACAATCAATTTTATATTATATTTTGTATGCACCAAATAATGATCTTCTGGTCACTATCTCCACCGCCCCCGCCTATACCCGTCTTTTGGTATATCCCATAACTTTGCTTCTATCGGTAACGGCATTCATACGAAAGTGGTATAGTGCCATTTTCCGCTCCTTATATTGGTAGATCATTTTAGATAAGATGGGAATAAGATCTTTGCGAAATTCCAGTCTATATCTTAGAGGCGCTGCGGATTTATAACTAGACAAAGGAAAGTCTGCTGTATCTGCTAACCAAGCGTTAAGATCATATTGGTACTCTGTATCAACAAACGGCTGGAATCTATTGAATTCCGGTATTTTATCAAAACAGCACTTGATTATAAAAGCTATCTCTTCAACGTTAAAAGAGGCTCTCTCTTCTTTTAAGAATTTCCCAAGTACCGATGAGAGGTATTCTCGGAAGCTCTTAAGGGCACTCTCGTTTGTGACGAAAATACAGAAGTATAGTATATTAAGAGCGTAAGCGCCCTTTTTGATCTGTTCGATTTCCTCTTTGTTAAAATCTGCCTTAACCTCCTTCTTTGTTAACAGTTCAGAACGAACATTATCTTCAAACTCTTCGACATATGATTCTAAGGATACGGGCCAGCTTTCTCTGTTATGAAATAAAAACATGGTAAATGAAACGTAATTGGAACTCTTCTTATTTAGAAACCTTCTCATATCAGCAAAGATATCGTCAGTGAATATAATAAGAAAGAGATGTACGGCCCTAAGCTTGAAAAAATCTTCTATAGTACACTTCTCATGAGAGATCACAATCTCTTCATACTCAGCAGAATTGATATCACCGTATGTTCCGACATATTTTGTGAATATTCTATGTGCCGTTTGAATGCTGTATTGCTTTCTAAAACTTTCTGAATTCATCTCCGATCCTTTCAAAAGCAATAAAGGATAGATGGCAGGGTGTATCTCTTTTTTTGCAATCGATTCAAGGCCGTTTATAAAACTTTGATAGGATTCACCGGGAAGCCCGTAGATTAACTCACAAAAAGTAGAACCACCCATCTTTCTAATCATCTCAATTGCCTCATCGTATTTATCATCAGGTATATTGTGTCTTTTTACTATCTTAAGGGCTTCCGGATTTGTTGTCTGTTTCGACAGTGAGATAGAAGTATGCTCCTTTAGGATACCGGCAATCTTTAGGACGGTTTCATTAAACTCACTTGTAAAGTATATATAGGTCTTTTTCGGAAATCCGTATTGGGTATCATTGTCCCTTAACCTCTGTGCTATCTCTACATCCCTCTTTCGCATGCCGAAGTTAGCATCGGCTAAGTATATGGCGTTAAGGAGTGTCTTTGTCCTCTTAGTGATATATTCTATCTCTTGATAAACGGTATTTATGGGAAATTTATTGGTTTTACTACCTTTTCCCCAACAGCAGTAGGTACAGGAGAAGGAACATCCGCGGCTTGTTTCAATACTAGGAATGAACATGGGATTATCCAGGAATTTACCCATTAGTCCTGTTAAGTAAGGAGAGGGAAGAGTGGCTAAATCACAAGATGGAGGATCGGCAATAGACCCTTTGTTTATATGATCATTTTCAAGCCCAACGATAGATAACGGTATCTCCTCCCATACGTGGGATTTTATCATTTCCTTATTTATCAAAGCGTCAACAAGCATTCCGAATTTATACTCACCCTCACCCAGGACATAAAAATCTAAATCTGGCATAGACAAAAAGAAATCTCTCAGAGCATTGTCAGAATATGAATCTATATTAGGACCACCCATAATCGTTACTACTTTGGGATTTTTCTTTTTTGACCTTTTCAAAAACTGTCTGTTTAGGTTAAAATTCCAGAAATAGTTTGTTAATGCAAGTATATCGTAGCCTTTCGGATCATCTAGGGCTTTTATCAGGTCATTAGGATCTTTGTAAAGCTCGACATCTATATCTTCATATTTACTTTTAAGATAAGCGCCAAGATATCCCGCTCCTAGAGGATAGGGATACATATACTCATTAGGCCCTGTATATGTCAAATCTGCTAAAAGGACTTTTGGGTTATGTTTTGTCAATGATACACCTCCTCGCCAGATCGTTGAAGGATCTGACAAAAATGACAAGGTTGCTTTTCATGAGTTGACTACGGTACATACACGCTGCCACAAATGCTGGTCACGAGCGACAATAATTCCTTCTAACTTTTCCATCGGGCCGCTAAAATTATAAGCTTCCCCTGATGAGACGGTGATGAAACCATTTACTTCCTTAAGCACCAGCCAGGCCGGGGCTATATCCCAATCTCTTACTGTGACACACTTGACAAAGAGGTCCGCAGTCCCATCTGCAACAAGACAACATTTCAGACCTAAACTGCCACTTTCCTGATAACCAGTTGCTGACAGGTTATCAGACAAGGTCTTAACCACACCGTGTGGGTTTGGTGTGTTGTCTGTAATTACGAGACGGTCAGCATATTTTAATGAGGGCAACAAGACACTGTTTCTTATTGCACCCTGGTTTTTAACAGCAGTGTATGTCTTTTTTAATATCGGTGCATGAATTATTCCATACACAGGCTCACAGTTTTCAATGTATGCAGCCTGCGTCACAAAACCATCAAAGCCCTCAAACCAACTTGCAGTGCCGTCTATGGGATCGATCAGCCAATATTTTTCAGGCCGCATTTCCTTGTGAGACGAATCTTCCTCACTTAAAATGGGTATTGCAGGGAAGTGAAGACTCAGGTGCTCTATTAAATATTCATGGGCACGAAGGTCGGCTTCAAGCTTCAAGCCCTTATCCGAAATTTTCATTCGAGCTGAAGGATCACTACGCCATTTGACAATATGACGCCCTAATTGTTCCATAATCTCAACAACAGCTTGAAAATCGGTATGGTTCAAAGTTTTTCACCCATCTCAATAAGAGCACTTCGCAAGTCACGTTCCGGCAAAGCGCCAAAACTTTCACACCTTGCCAAATCAAACAAAAAGTCCGGATGCCTTACATCATACCTGATTTTGCAGTCATAAATATCAGCCACTAATTCTACAAGTCGCGTAATGGAGTAAGAATTACGATAACCAACATTGACCGGAATAAACCCATCCATGTCCGCAAAAGATAATCGCACAATGGACCGCGCGGCATCATCTACATGCATTGCCGCCCATAAAATTGGGTTGTCTGGTAGTTTGTGGGTTTCCGCGTTTTTTAAGGCCTTAATTATATTTGCCACCAATCCTTCCATACGCGGAAAGCCAAACAGGCCAGGTATTCTAATTGCAATGGCAGGAATCTTTGCATCTTTGAGTAACTGTTCACCTTCCCACTTGGAGCGGCCATATGCAGTCAATGGGTCTCCAGCCTCCGATTCATGTTTGGGAAATCTGCCACCACTTCCATAAACTGTCATGGAGGAAATATATATGAACGGACAACTAGAAACAGAAAGCAAATTTTCAATAATTGTCAGATTCTTCCGGGCAGTTTCGTCATCATTGTAATCTTCAAATCTTTCGGGTACATAGGCTGCACAGTGAATGACCAGATCCGGAGTGACCAGATTGAACAACTTATGTACATTGCTCTTATTCAGCAGATCGCAAACATGTATGTTCTCTGCTGCCCTTCGTCCGGTAAGAATCGGGTGTAGACCATGATGGCGCAGTTGACTGACAATTTTTGCACCCAAATAACCCTGCGCACCGGTAACAAGTACTTTTGAAACAACAGCTTTTTGTACTAAAGCATTTCCCAGGTTATCCACTCGTCCTCTACAATATTGCGCCTGGCTTTACGGCCGATGATATCATTTAGGAGATGTGGAGATATACCACGGCCAGGACGTTTTATTACTAACATTTGCTGAGTTACAGTTTCCCCATTCTTAATATCTGTAGCTGCATGAATGGAACGCTTACCTGTCTCAGCCATTTCCTTTTCTTCCGGTCTTGGGCCATTTTTTATGCCATCGCCCATGGCAGCTTCTGTTTCACGAATGCGATCAACCATTCTTTTAAATTCATATGGTTCCATGGCAAAAGGATGATCAGGACCTGGAAGTTTTCTGTTAATGGTGAAATGTTTTTCTATTAAACAGGCACCCATGGCTACTGCCGCACAGGCAACGGTATCGCTATTAGTATGATCAGAATAGCCGGTTAAAACATTAAAGGCGACAGACATTGATTGCATCGCCTTGAGATTGGCAAGATGCACCGGCGCCGGGTAAATAGATGTACATTGTAGAATGATAATATTTTCATTACCTACTTCACGGCAAACATCTACAGCACGCTGAATTTCCATCCAATCTGCCAGCCCTGTTGACAGGATAATAGTTTTATGCTTGTCTGCAATATACCTAATTAATTCCAGATCAGGCAGATCAAAGGATGCGACCTTATGTGCCGGAACTCCTATTTTCTCTAACTGATCAACGGCTTCGGTATCGCAAGGTGACGAAAAGAAAGTGATATTTTTCTTTTCACAATAATCATAAAGAGGCCTTTGCCAATCACGATTCAACTCCAGAGATTTTATAATTTCGTAAAGTTTCTTTTTTGTATTTAGGTAAGATGGAGAATTTGCTTTTTCTGATATATGTCTTTCAGCCTTGAAGGTCTGAAACTTAACAGCATTTGCACCAGCCTCTACGGCAGCATCAATATGTTTTAGCGCTAACTCCCAGTCCTGATTATGGTTTGACCCTATTTCAGCCACAATATAACATGGGTGATTCAGGCCAACCTTATCCCTGCCAATATTTACTTCCGCTGGCATATATTTAATCTCTCCCCAGCACATCAAACATTCATGGTTTGGTAATAGTGTTCATCCAGTTCCTCTGTAACTTATAAATAATTTGAGGTGTAAAAATATTGGTAATCGTTCCCTCATTCATTCTGATCGGGTCAAAGCCTGTTGAGATAGCAAGGCAGAAAGTAGTGGAAATACGTGGATTTATCTCAAAGGGTATTACATCTCTGGTATCTGTAAGCATGCACTGAATGTTATACACACTTGTCGCCTTAAAACATTTATGAAACTTTTTGACATAATCAATAATTGCAGGTTCGTTATCTGTTTCAGCCCTAATTGTTACACCTCTTTTCAAATCAACCTTCACGGGAATAACGGCGCGAAGCCGTGAATGTGCGTCTGCGGCAACGAAGACTGTATACTCTCTTCCTACTATCAATTCTTGTAAGATATAATCTTCAGGTTTACCCTTTTGAATCGTCAGATAGGCAGACACTTCCTCTTGAGAGTCAAGTTTCATAACACCTCGTGACCCCCTGCCTCTCCGGGGTTTGACAATACAAGGAAATCTCACATTGTTTATGTTCTTGATCGATTCAGTCTTTGGAGCTGAAAGCCCAGCATTTACAAGCGCTTTGTTGCTTGAATATTTATCAAGCATCAGAGCAACAAATGCTTTGTCAGGTAGTAGAATGTCCGGCCAGCCACGAGACCCTTTTACAGAAGCAAGACCAAGAAGTTCTTCATCAACTCCAGGTATCAATAAATCCACTTCATTTTCATTACAGATTCCCTGCAAACGGTTCATGAAATCCGGGTCGTTTGCCATGGGAATTGCGATCCGTCTCTGATCAGGTATATCTGGTAAAATAGATTTTGGATATGCATCAGCAAAGTACAGTTCGTAACGTTCATGCCAAATACGCCATATCGCTTCAGTCCCTGCACCGCCACCACCAGTGATAAGTATTCGCATAAATTTTCTATTTTGTTAGCATATTGCATCCATAATCTCAACAACTACCTGCAAAAATATAGGTAGCAACTCACTATTCTCTCCAACTTTTCCCCTTCTCTAAAAAGCAAACTCATACAGAATATCGTAATTAATATTCTCAAGAGAATTTTCTATGGCATTAAGAACATCTTTCTCTTCAAAAACAATTCTTCCATCAGCAGGATATGCCTCCACTATACGGCATCTTTTATTCAACAATTCGAAGACCCTTGGATACCACAACTTTCCTTTAACATTTATTAATACTAATGGCTTTTTAGTAAAAAGTGAAAATTTAAATGTCGTTGAATTAGGGTCAATATAAAGAATACAGTCTGCAAGATTATAAACTTTTTCAAAATCTTCTTTAATATATTCATCAACATATTCTTTATATATATCCTCTACTTCATCCATTGTGTATGGATGAGGCTTATACATAACATAAAACCCTGCTTTTTTAAGCATTTTGATTACTTGGATTTCTAAACGTAGCTGAGCAAAAACGTTATGTTCAGGAAGCCAAGGATAAAAGAAAAAATGCTTTGGAAAACCAACAACCATAACCTTATTAATTTTGTTAACAGAGCGGCCACTTTGAAACTTTTTAAATATAGTACTATAATGGTCTTTTGTGAGATTAATTGTTTCCGCAATTTTTAAGCAATCTATATACTTATGAGTATGCTTTTCTATAAAATGCTTATAAATTATCTTCTGAGAAGACGAAGTTGTGACAACATTATTCGCAATGGATACATCAAGGAATACAATAGACTTAGGATAGTTAGCACAAATACTGTTCCCGTGAGTAAAGCCAGTCACCTCACCACCTATTATTCTCCAAGCAGCACAGAATAATCTATTCAGTGGATGTCCTAAGCCAGTTGCAAGTAAAGTTTTCCTTTTTAATCTTCTCATATTTCTTAAAGAATTTATATTTTGCTTTAAAAATAGCATGCTATATTCAAAATATTCATATAAACTATTCTGCAAGTATTCGAAAGCTGACTCACTAATAAATGGAATTGTCTTTCTTATGGAATTTATAAAACATTGAATAAACTGAGAAACCAAAACTGCTTCATTTGATGTTAATGGGCCCTCCATTCTATTTCTTGAAAATAGCAATACAGGAAATTGAATAGGATAAATGTCTTTTTCCTTGCAGAAGCTATATACCTCTGGTGAGTATCTGTCTCCAATAAGGAAATATGACTCTGAAATGTTTTTAATAATATTCCAATTGCTAAATTTCAAAGCTGACGAATTGTATTTTATTAACCTTGACAAATTTTTCGTTTTTTCCCAATAGTTTAAAGAAATCAATTTGTCATTGACATACTTGTTCAAATCAATCAGCCCTAATGGGTCTTTATTTAACAAAAGCTTATGGATTTCTCGTTTATCCTTACTAATAATATACTTAAATCCTTTATTCTGTAACCGTGATAACATTAATATACTTAAAGAATAATTAAACACATCACTTACAATTCTTAAATTTGACACAACAAGCCAATACAAAACCTCATCATTAAATTGTTTTAATGCGAAAAGATACGCATCCAATATATTTGTAGAAATATTTTGACATTCTTCTCCTTTGACAGGCAAATAATATTCTTCAAGCCATCTCTCAACCCCCATTTTCTTTATACCAAAAGTATCTATTGGATATATCTTTTCCATAATATTTCAAGATGGCTAGACAACATTACCCAAGCACCTTTGCTGCATAGTTTGCCTATAAGTCAAATATAATATTTTCAATCCATTAAGACTTTGCGCTTGTCATATTAGAGACTCATATCTTTCTTTCTTCAGACGTTCCAAACGCAAATATTCCACTAGAAAACGTGAAATACTATTTGGAATTCCCAAGTTAGATTTGACTATCCAACAAACGATTACATCATCATGCTTCTTAAGTACAGACAAATAAGTGAATAAAAATATTTACAAATCTTGTAATATTATATTCCTGTTACAGGAATATAATAGCTCTTTAACCAATTCTCGACACCTAACTTCTTAATGCCTGCCAGGTTTACGGGGTATGTCTTCTTATTCAGCATATTCCTTTATCCTTAAGAATAACCATTATAAGCTCATAACTCATCATCTCAATTATTCATCAGGCTCGAAAGAGATACCGAATGCTTGTTCCAGCGCGAGGACTAGATTCATATGATTCACAGAATCCCATTATCAGTTGTATCGGGAGAAGAATCATTGTTTATCGATTCTTTAGGTACATCAATGATCTGAGTCATTATTTTCTTTAACCGTTCTTCCATAACCTGAGAATCTCTCTATGTATATTTAATAGTTTTAAAATAATCCGGTATCTCCATTAGGGGATTATTGAGAGAAAATATACATCTCATCTCATTATCATCCAGATACTCTACTTCAAATCCCCATTTCTGGTAAAAATCGCTGACCTGGGAGTTCTTTTTTGTTTTTAAATAATATCCGTATATTTCTTGCATACCTTTTTCCAAGGCACATTTTATACAGTAATGTAAAAAAACATCCTCCACACACCTGCCTATAATCCTGCAGCTCATTAAAAATGAATCAATTAAAGCTGTATCATCTTTGTACTCCAGTATCGCAACCCCTACAAGACCCATATCGCCAAAACGGTCTTTTAATTTTAGATACTTAACTTCATGGTTATCTGATTCGACAAACTTTTTGACATCCGCCTCAGAATATCTTTTTGTCGTTAGATTAAACTGGTTTGTCCTTTGTGTTAACTGGGCAACCCTAGGTATTAGAAAAGAATCAGGATTCCCGATGACAATCTCCATTTCCAGAGAGGTGAAATAACTCTCCAGGTTTATAGACTCTGACTTTAGCCTCTTCCTCCCTAATTCCGTTTTGTACATCTTTCCCCGTTTACCGTCCTCCTCCGACACTGCCAGAGAATCGAATAAACCGTATGAATTTAAGGTGTCTCTATACACAGTAGGGTCTTTAGGAAGATTAACAACCTTAACTTCAGGCAAATATTCGTTCACCATATTGGCCTCAAAATCACTATCGTCAACAAATACCATACTGTCAAGCCCAATGTTCAAGCCCTCGGCAATCTCCTTTATATTGGAAACTTTATCATTCCAGTCAGCTTTTATTATGGCAAAGTGCTCCTCTCTCAACACCATATCAGGATGGTTATTGAGAACTTCTAAAACGTCATCTTTATTATTTTTGCTGCTAATAGCAAGGATAACGCCACGATTGTAAAGGCCTAATATAGATTGTTGAAATTCAAGATAGGCAGAGCCAGGATAGGTCCGGCCTAATTTGATGCCATCAATCCCATCTTCCCCAATAATTCCACCCCATAGTGTATTATCGCAATCAAGCACCAAACACTTGCGATTTATTCCAAGCTTTGCTCTTATGAATTTAATATACTCTTTTGCAATTGCTATGTACGCCTCCCTTGAATAGGGCGCCATTCCTATATGCCAGAAACGGTTATCGATAAAATCCTTATACCCTACATAAGAT
>Ga0187833_10005882_pt1 | contig 11462 bp, 10 predicted proteins | sample ETNtaG_37_FD_167968 | JGI IMG/M metagenome (GOLD analysis project Ga0187833, IMG submission 167968) | Marine microbial and viral communities from oxygen minimum zone, Eastern Pacific Ocean - ETNP2014_SV_400_PacBio MetaG (Illumina Assembly) | ecosystem: Environmental > Aquatic > Marine > Hypoxic... | reverse complement strand
GTGTTCAAGTTCGCGGGCAAGGCCGCGCATCCAACTGGCCAGTGCCGTTGGGGTGTTGCCGGCCGGGTTAGACGCTTTGTGGGTCACTTTACTGGTCATTGAGTGCTTATTGTGGCGTCGAAGGTCATAAGCTTGGCGTTTCAGAACAAGCTTTACTGCGCAACCCCAAGCATACTTCAATCACCAAAAGCCAAATCATAAAGAGGCAAGAGTATGTCAAGTTTGAGTGAAAAGCTGATGAGCCAGTCGGCCAAAGCCGAAGGTGGTTCACGAATCAAGCAGAACAGTATCAATGCGCTGGATCAAAAACGCATTGCTGCCATTAAAACTGCGGTGCTCGCTGAAGGCGATAGAATTCGCGCCAAATACCCGATTTTGAAGCATCAGGACGCAATTGGCATGACCATTTTGCTGCTGTCCATGGCGGGTGCGGTGTTGACTGGTTGGGCTTACCTGGAAGGCGTGCTGGCCTGGTACGTGACCATTCCTGTGATCGCCATTTTCCTGAGCTTTACGCATGAGCTGGAACATGACCTGATTCACTACATGTATTTCCGCAAGAACAAGTTCATGCACAACCTGATGATGGCCCTGGTGTGGATTTGCCGCCCCAGCACCATCAATCCTTGGGCACGTCGCCACCTGCACCTGCACCACCACAAGCATTCCGGCACAGAAACCGATCTGGAAGAGCGAGCCATTACCAACGGCGAGCGTTTTACGCCCCTGCGTTTGTTGATGATGTTCGATCTGGAATTGAGCGTGGTGCTGCGTATTTTCAAGATTCCCAAAAATCGTCGCATGAAAGCGTTGATGATGGGTGCTGCCGGCAACTTCCCCTTGGCCTCTGCTTTTTACATTGGATGGCACGCTTATGTGGCTTACTGGGCCGTGGAAGCTGCAGCCTGGGCAGTAGGTTACAGCGTGCCTTGGCCCGCGTTTGTAACACCTGAGCTGGTGGCCACCGCCAATACCGTGGCTGTGCTGATTTTTGCACCCAACCTGTTGCGTTCATTCAGCATCAACTTCATCAGTTCGAACATGCACTACTTTGGAGACATCGAAGACGGCAACTTCGTGCAGCAGTGTCAGGTGCTGAACAGCAAGTGGTTCATCATTCCGCACCTGTTCTGTTTCAACTTTGGCTCAACCCATGGCATTCATCACTTCGTAGTTCGTGATCCGTTCTACATTCGCCAGATGACCGCCAAGAAGGCACACGAAGTGATGCGTGAAAACGGAGTTCGATTCAATGATCTGGGCACTTTCAAGCGTGCCAACCGCTGGTCAGCCAGCGAGCAAGGTCAACAAGAGGCAGGATACCAGGCCGCTTAAGAGTCTGTTGATCCAAAACCGCTCTTTGCTAGAGAGAGGGCGGCGTAGTTCTAGTGTCATTGGCTGAATTCTGAATGGGGCAGCCTACTCCGTCGACACGAAGGGCGCTTTTCGAAAGGAAAGCGCTCTTTTTTTGTCGTTGAAATTCAGGATGTTGGAGTTCTTAAGCCTTCCATCTTATAATGGGGAGTTTTTCGTTTGTATTTGCAGGTGTAGCGGAAATGCCTATTTATGCGTATCGCTGTGAAGCGTGTGGCTTCGAAAAAGACGTGTTGCAAAAACTGAGCGATGCCCCTTTGACCCAGTGTCCAAGTTGTGGGCAGGCCAGCTTTGCAAAGCAGGTAACTGCGGCGGGCTTTCAATTGAAAGGCTCGGGTTGGTATGTCACTGATTTCCGGGGCGGTGGCGGTGCATCGTCGGCCGCTGGTTCGACTGCTTCGTCCACTTCGGAAAAGCCGGCAGCAGGTGCAGCCACTGTGGCGCCAAGCGCAAGCCCACCTTCAACCACGGCGCCAAGTACCGATGCCAGCTAAGTCCACAGCCAAGTCATCGGCCAAGTTGCCTGAACGGGTCTTGAACTCGGACATCATCAAGAAATACCTGCTGACGGGTTTGTTGATCTGGGTGCCTTTGGGTATCACCTTGTGGGTATTGGCCTTGGTGGTGGGTTTGATGGACCAAACCCTGATGTTGTTGCCCGATGCGCTGCACCCCCGGGTGTGGCTGGGTGTGCATATTCCCGGGCTGGGTGTTATTTTGACCCTTGCTGTGTTGTTGGGCACGGGGGTGTTGGCGGCCAATTATTTCGGGGCTTGGTTATTCAAGGCCGGTGACTGGGTGCTGTCGCGCATTCCCTTGTTCAAAATTGTGTACAACAGCGTCAAGCAGGTGTCCGATACGCTGTTAAGCTCATCTGGCAAAGCGTTCACACGTTCGGTGTTGGTGCCCTATCCACACCCCGGGGTGTGGGCCTTGGGTTTTGTGACCGGAACCCCGCCGCCCAGCTTGCTGGAAAACCTGAATGATCAGGGTCCGCTGGTGTCGGTTTACGTGCCCACATCGCCTAGCCCTGCCTCGGGATACGTGATCATGGTTCCAGAGAAATTATTGCGTCCGTCCGGTTTGTCTGTGGACGAGGCCTTGAAGTACATTGTGTCCTTGGGGGTGGTGACACCTTCTGATGACGTGTTGGATCAACCCATTAAACAAGACTTACATTCATGAAAATGCGTACTGACTATTGTGGCAATGTGTCACAGGCCTACTTGGGCCAAACCATTGCCCTGTGCGGCTGGGTGCAACGTCGCCGTGACCACGGTGGTGTTATTTTTATCGACCTTCGCGACCGAGAAGGTTTGGTGCAGGTGGTGTGCGACCCCGACCTGGCCGATGTATTTGCTACCGCCGAAACCTTGCGCAATGAATTTTGTGTGCGTGTGGAAGGCCTGGTGCGTGCTCGCCCATCGGGTACTGAAAACAGCAACCTGAAAAGCGGTGCTGTGGAAGTACTGTGCAAGGGGCTTGAAATTCTGAATGCCTCGGTCACGCCCCCTTTCCAGCTGGACGATGAAAACCTGTCTGAAACCACACGCCTGACTCACCGGGTTCTGGATTTGCGCCGTCCGCAAATGCAGAAGAACCTGATGCTGCGCTACAAAGTGGCCATGGCTATTCGCAACCACCTGGATGCACAGGGTTTCGTAGATATTGAAACGCCCATGCTGACCAAGAGTACGCCGGAAGGCGCACGCGATTACCTCGTGCCCTCCCGTGTGCATGCGGGCGAGTTTTTCGCCCTGCCGCAGTCACCCCAGTTGTTCAAACAAATGCTGATGGTGGCTGGTTATGATCGTTATTACCAAATCACCAAGTGTTTCCGCGATGAAGACTTGCGTGCCGATCGTCAGCCTGAATTCACCCAGGTGGACATTGAAACCTCGTTCCTTGGTGAGCAGGAAATTCGTGACCTGTTCGAGGACATGATCCGCAAGGTGTTCAAGCAAACCATGGATGTGGAATTGCAAAACCCCTTCCCCGTGATGCCCTACAGCGAGGCCATGGCGCGTTTTGGTTCAGACAAGCCCGACCTGCGCGTGAAGATGGAGTTCACTGAACTCACCGACATCATGAAGGACGTGGATTTCAAGGTGTTCTCTGGCCCAGCCAACATGGACAATGGCCGTGTAGTGGCGCTGCGCGTGCCCGGCGGTGCTGAAATTCCACGTTCGGAAATTGACAACTACACCAAGTTTGTGGGTATTTACGGCGCCAAGGGGCTGGCCTGGATCAAGGTGAACGAGTTGGCCAAGGGGCGAGATGGTTTGCAGTCGCCCATCGTGAAGAACATTCACGACACTGCCCTGAATGAACTGCTCAAGCGCAGTGGTGCGGCCGATGGCGACATTCTGTTCTTCGGTGCTGACAAGGCCAAGGTGGTGAATGACGCCATGGGTGCTTTGCGCCTGAAGATCGGCCACAGCGAATTTGGTCAGAAAGCAGGTTTGGTGCAAGGCAAGTGGGAACCACTGTGGGTGATCGACTTCCCGATGTTTGAACTGGATGAAGAAGCCGGTCGCTGGGTGGCTTGCCACCACCCTTTCACCAGCCCCAAAGACGGCCACGAAGACTACCTGACCACAGATCCTGGCAAATGTATTGCCAAGGCTTACGACATGGTCTTGAACGGCTGGGAGTTGGGCGGTGGTTCCGTGCGTATTCACAAAGAAAAAGTACAAAGCAAAGTGTTCCGTGCCTTGAACATTTCTGAAGAAGAAGCGGCTGCCAAGTTCGGTTTCTTGCTGGATGCCCTGCAATATGGCGCGCCACCCCACGGTGGTTTGGCCTTTGGTTTGGATCGCATTGTGACCATGATGAGTGGTGCAGAGAGTATTCGTGATGTGATTGCTTTCCCGAAAACACAGCGTGCGCAGTGCTTGTTGACCCAAGCGCCAAGCCCTGTGGACGAAAAGCAGTTGCGTGAACTGCATATTCGTTTGCGTCAGACCGAACCCAAAAACGTCGCTTGACCACCCAGGGCAGCGCAGTTTTGAGCGGTCATAAAATCCCCGTATCGGTGCTGGTTGTGATGGTCAGCCCGGCCGGGGATTTTTTATTGATTGAACGGGCAGACAAAGCCGGTTATTGGCAATCGGTGACTGGAAGCCTTGATTTTCCGGATGAATTGCCATTGCATGCGGCGGTGCGTGAGCTGGCAGAGGAAACCGGTTTTGTGGCAACGCCCGTGCAGGCCCCCACCGTGATGGAGGCTAGCCTTGGCGATTTGAAGCAACCGGGTGTGCTGCGGCCATGGCCACACAGCTTGCAGTACGAAATTTTTGAGCACTGGCGTCATCGTTACCCCCAAGGTGTTACCCACAACACGGAGCATTGGTTCCTGGCTTGTGTGCCTGCAGAGTTTGTTCCCCAGCTGGCTGCCGATGAGCATGTTGGGTATGCCTGGATGAATGCGCAAGAGGCAGCAGACCGGTGTTTTTCTCCCAACAACGCACAAGCTATTCTTGATTTGAGCTTAAGGCTTCAGGCCCCGTCGGCTTGAAAATACAAAGGGGCCGCAAAGGGCCCCTTTTTTCATATACGGTATATAGCTGCTGCTGGAAACGGTTTTAAACTGCTTTAGAAAGTTCAATATTTACGATTTGAGTATAGGGGTAACCCTAATTGGGGGGCAATACCCAGTGTTTGTGACATGACTTGAATTGACTTGGTAAATTACCGATCTATTTTCTAGGTATTGCATGTAATGCGACTTCGAATTGCGACCTACAACATTCACAAGGGGGTGATGGGCCTGCGCAAGCCTGCCCTTACTATTCATGCCCTGCGCGAACAAATCCACGCCATGAATGCGGACCTGGTGTTTTTACAGGAAGTGCAGGGCAGGCACGACCGCCATGCTGGCAAGTTTGAGCATTGGCCCGAGGGTGGGCAGCACGAGTTTTTGGCTCAATCGCCCTCTGCGATTGACGACCTGTTGGGCCATGCCAGCCAACAGTACTTTACAGCCTACGGCATGAATGCGGTGTACTCACACGGGCACCATGGCAATGCTTTGTTGTCACGCTATGAAATTGAATGGATGCTGAATCAGGATGTTTCAGACCATCGGCTTGAACAACGGGGTTTATTGCATTGCTGCGTGAAAACGCCTGCGGGTCCCATTCATGCCATGGTGGCGCATTTTGGTTTGCTCTACCGCAGCCGTGTGCGGCAGGCCAGCAAACTGATTGAGCATGTGGGTACGCATGTACCTGCCGGCATGCCCTTGGTGGTTGCGGGCGATTTCAACGACTGGCAGCGCCGCTTGGGGCCAATTTTGCAGCAAGGCTTGAAGGCTGAGGAAGTCATGCCCTTGGACAAGAAAAATCGCCTGGCCCGTGTGGGTAGCTTTCCAAGCAGGTTTCCAGTGCTGGGGCTTGACCGCGTATTTGCCCGTGGTTTTAAGGTTCATGAGGCCACGGTGCTTCATGGGCCTGCTTGGGCCAAGTTGTCTGACCATGCGCCATTCGTGGTCGACCTGGAGTGTGCATGGTGTTGAACCTGTTGCCGGCAGCCGCGCCCGAGCGGGAGGGCAATGCGGTTGAGTTGTTGGTGGGCGGCGAGCAACTGTTCCCAAGAGCGTTGGACGCCATCGAGCAAGCCAGGCATGCCGTGCGCATCGAAACCTATATTTTTGCAAACGACTCAATTGGCGAAGCATTTTGTGAGGCGATGTGCCGTGCTGCAGCACGCGGGGTGAATGTGCGCCTGGTGCTGGATGGTTTTGGTGGACAGGAAGGCGTACGCACATGGGTGCCCACTTTGCAGCAGCATGGCGTGCATGTGCGGGTGTTTCGGCCCGAGGGCGTGTTGTTCAAGCTGAACCCGAAACGGCTTCGCCGCATGCACCGGAAAATCATTGCCGTCGATCACGACATTGCTTTTGTGGGCGGCATTAACCTGATTGATGACTTGAATCATGAAGGGGAACGCGATGAGTTGCTGAAGGCAACTGAGCGCGCGCGACAGAAAAGGGAACCGATTTGGGGCGCTTCAGGTGGAATGCGTGAGCAAGCCATGACGGTGAATACTGACTTGCTTGATCAACAATCGCTTGGACCCCGATACGACTTCGCGGTACAGCTGAAGGGCCCAGTGGTGCAAGATGTGTGGCACAACATGGAGTGGCTGTGGCTGCAGATTGGCCCGGGCGGCCGGGTGACAGATACTTTTAGTTCGGCTTGGTGGAAGGAAAGGGTTGAACAGTTGCAAGAGGCCATGGCCCGCCAGCGCGCAACGCCCAAACCCAAAGCAGCAGGCAAGGTAAAAGCCCAACTGGCTGTGCGCGATAACTTTCGCTTGCGCAGGCGAATTGAGCGCGCTTATCTGCAGGCGATTGGCAACGCGCAACGCTCGATCATTCTGAGCAATGCTTATTTTTTACCAGACCGCAAAATGCGCAAAGCCTTGCTGGCTGCGCGTGCGCGCGGCGTGCATGTTCAACTGCTGTTGCAAGGGCGGGTGGAGTATCGTTTTCAGCATTACGCCACGCAAAGTTTGTATTCCAGTTTGTTGGCGGCCGGCGTTGATATTTATGAATACTTGCCCAGTTTTTTGCATGCCAAAGTGGCGGTGGTGGATTCCAATTGGGCCACTGTGGGTTCGTCCAACCTGGACCCCTTGAGTTGCCTGTTTGCTCGTGAAGCGAATGTGATTGTTTACAACCGCGAGTTTGCAAGTGCGCTGCGCGAAGAGCTACAAAAATCCATTCAGACAGACAGCCGCGAAATTCAAGCCCATGAACACGCACAGCGACCTTTGAAAGAAAGGGTGTTCAGTTGGCTGTGTTATAAATTAATGCTCTTGGCTGTTTTTCTGGGTGGTTTTGGCAGCCGGTATTAGTGCTTGTTCTTGAAGGTTGTGCAGCATGGATTTGGTGGTGAGTCGCCCCGAAGGTTTGTATTGCCCACCGGGCGATTTTTACATCGACCCGTGGCGCAAGGTAGACCGTGCAATCATTACCCATGCGCATGCTGACCATGCCCGTGTTGGCCACAACCATTACCTGTGTGCTGCGCCCGGCGAAGGTGTATTGCGTACCCGCTTGGGCAATATTTCTCTGGACACCTTGCCTTATGGCACAAGCACCGTTCACAACGGTGTGAAAATTTCGCTGCACCCGGCGGGTCATGTGTTGGGGTCTTGTCAAATTCGGCTGGAGTACCAAGGCCACGTGTGGGTGGCCAGCGGCGATTACAAGGTGGCTCCCGATTTAACTTGCGATGCATTCGAACCGGTGAAATGCCACACCTTCATCACAGAGTCTACCTTTGGTTTGCCCATTTACCGCTGGCGTAGCGACGCTGAAATTTATGCCGAAATAAATGCCTGGTGGGCTGCCAATGCAGCACAAGGCAAAGCCAGCGTGTTGTACGGCTATTCATTTGGCAAGGCGCAACGAATACTGGCGGGTGTTGATTCAAGCATTGGCCCCATTGTATGCCACAGTGCTTGCGAAGGCCTGAACAAGGCCTATCGCGATGCGGGTGTGAAGTTGCCAGAAACGTTGACCGTGAGCGAGGTGCTCGATAAATCCACTTACAAAACCTGCCTTGCCATTGCGCCGCCTGCTGCCCAAGGTGCAGCCTGGATGAAGCGATTTGGCAATGCGTATTCCGATGCATTTGCCTCGGGCTGGATGCAGTTGCGTGGCGGGCGCAGGCGCAGCAATGTAGACCGGGGTTTTGTGATGTCTGACCATGCAGACTGGCCCGGCCTGATGCGTGCAATCGGCGCCACTGGTGCGGAACAGGTGATTGTGACTCACGGGTATGTTCAGGTGATGGTGCGCTGGCTGCAAGAGCAGGGATTGAATGCACGCGCCTTCGTGACTGAGTATGGCGGCGAAGGAGAAGGCGAACAGGAGCCTGCCGCATGAAGCAGTTTGCAGAATTGTTCGCTGAACTGGATGGCTCTACCTCAACTTTGCACAAGGTGCAGGCTTTGCGGCATTACTTTGAACATGCGCCCGCTGAGGACGCCGCTTGGGCTGTGTACTTTTTGTCTGGCGGCAAGCCCAAGCGTACTGTGCCCACACGCACACTGCGCGAGGTTGCCTTGCAGGTAAGTGGCCTGCCCGATTGGTTGTTTGAGGAAAGTTACCAGGCGGTGGGCGATTTGGCAGAAACAATCGCGCATGTATTGCCGACCTCATCCACATTGCCCAGCCAGTCGCAAGGCTTGGCCTGGTGGATGCAACACCGAATTCTGCCCCTGCGCAATCTGCCCGACGAAGATCGTATTGCGGCTGTACAAACCTGCTGGAATGAACTGACTGCCACGGAGCGATTCCTGTTTGTGAAACTGGTGGGCGGCGGATTTCGAGTGGGGGTGTCCAAGCTGTTGGTGACCCGTGCGTTGGCTGAACTGGCTGGGCTGGATGCCAAGCTGGTGGCCACTCGCATGATGGGGTTTGCCGATGCAAGCAATCAACCCACCGCAGAGCAGTTCAGCGCATTGTTGGCTGTACCCGCAAACAGCAGCACAGGGCAAGACCCCGGCCGTTTGGGTCAGTCCTTGCCGTTTTTTCTGGCGCATCCCTTGCAGGAAGAGCCGGAGGAGTTGGGCCCACTTGAAGATTGGTTGGTGGAATGGAAGTACGACGGCATTCGAGCCCAGGTGGTGAAAGAGGGTGGGCAGGTGTGGGTGTGGTCGCGCGGTGAAGAGTTGGTCAGTGAACAGTTTCCGGAGTTGCAAGATGCGTTTGCGCACTGGCCCGACGGCTGTATTCTGGATGGCGAAATTTTGGTGTGGCAAGGCGATGCGCCAGCCGGGTTCAATGCTTTGCAAGGGCGTTTGAATCGCAAAGTGGTCAGCAAAAAATTGATGGCCGATGCGCCGGTTGTTTTTTTGGCTTACGACCTGCTTCGGCTTCATGGCGACAATATGGTGAATCTTTTTCAGCGTGAACGTCGAACTGCGCTGGAGAAATTTTATGCTTCACACCATGAACAAAGTACTGTGAATGCCATGCCGCGTTTGTTGTTGTCGCAAAGTGTGAAAGCACCCAACTGGGATGCATTGAAGCTGTTGCGCGAAGAAAGCCGTGGGCGAGGTGTGGAAGGTTTCATGTTGAAGCACCTGGAGTCCAAATACGGAGTTGGGCGCACCAAGGCCGATGGCTTGTGGTGGAAATGGAAAATTGATCCGATGACCGTGGACTGCGTGTTGGTGTATGCCCAGCGGGGCCATGGCCGCCGCGCAAGCTTGTACACGGACTACACCTTTGCCGTGTGGGAAACACCGCCCGCCTCGGAGGCGCAAGCGCAAGAGGTGGCACAGGCGATTGCGAACGGTGAGAAAGTGGAAGACACCGTGGCCCGTGGTTTGCCCCGTTTGGTGCCGTTTGCCAAGGCTTACTCTGGCCTGACCGATGAAGAATTCAAGGAAGTGGATCGAGTTATTCGCAAACACACTGTGGACAAGTTTGGGCCGGTTCGCACTGTGGTGCCAGTGTTGGTTTTCGAACTTGGTTTCGAAGCAATTTCCCGCTCCACTCGCCACAAAAGTGGAGTGGCCGTTCGTTTTCCACGTATGCTGCGCATTCGCCACGATAAACCTTTGCATGAAGCCGATCACCTTGCCGTGCTCGAAGCTTTGTTGCCCCCGGAGAATGCAGTTTGAATCCCGAAAACAGTCGCTTGCTCGGCATTGATTTTTCCAGCAGCCCCACCAAGAAAAAGCCGATTGCTGTGGCTGTGGGCCACTGGCAAGGCGCTGTGCTGGCGGTTGATGAACTGATGTCGCTGACCACGCTGGGCGAGTTTGAAACCCTGTTGAAAGAGGGACCGCAGGCGTTTGGAAAATTCGAGCGCGCGGCAGGGCCTTTGGAACAGTTGGGGTTTGTGGCGGCGATTGACATGCCGTTTGGTTTGTCGCGCAAACTGGTCGAAGGTTTGAAGTGGCCTGGTGCCGGGCGTACCGACTTCAAGGCTTGGGAAAGCCTGATCAATTACTACAGTGCGCTAAGCCGTGAGCAAATTCGCGCCACTTTCAAAGCGTGGTGTGACGCAAGGCCTGCCGGGCACAAATTTGCGCACCGCGAGTGCGATGGTCCTGCGGGCTCCTCGCCTTCGATGAAGTGGGTGAACCCGCCGGTGGCCTACATGCTGCACGCCGGCGCACCGTTGTTGATGAAAACAGGCGTTCATATTCCTGGCATGCAGCGTGGCGACTCTACACGCGTGGCCTTGGAGGCCTACCCCGGCTACTTGGCTCGCAAGGTGTTGAACCGGGCCAGCTACAAAAGCGACGACCCGAAAAAAGACACTGCGGACCGCCGCATGGCCCGCTCCGAGTTGTTGTGTGCCCTGGAGGACGGCATGTTGTTTGGCATCAAGGTGCAGGTGAGGCCTTATTTGCGTGCGAAGTTGCTTGACGATGTCAAAGCCGATCACCTGGATGCAGTGTTGTGTTGCTTGGTCGCTGGGTGGGCAGCAAAACGTGCGGATTCCAATTTCGGTTTGCCCAAGCTGATCGACCCTGTGGAAGGCTGGATCGCGGGTGTGACGCCCTAAGTGCCCTTGCCTGGCAATTCAATGCACACCAGCAAACCGTTTGGCGCGCAGTTTCGTGCGTCAAGCACCCCATTCACACGCTGAATCGACTTCTTGGCAATGGCCAAACCCAGACCATGGCCTGAGTGTTTCCCGTGCTTGAAAAATGGTGTGAACAGTTTGGGCAGCAGCGCGGCGGGCACACCCGGCCCTTGATCCTTGATTTCAATGCGCAGCTGTTTTTCCTGAAGCGAGCAATCGATGCTCACGGCTGTGTTGGCAGGTGTGTGCTTGATCGCATTGCGAATGATATTGTCGAATGCGCCTTGCAGGCTTTCGGCATCGCAATTCAAACGCCAAAGTTTTATCCGGCTGTTGAACACCACTTGTTTGTTCTGTTGTTCGGCTTCAAATTGCGCGTCATCCACCACGGCCAGCAGCAATTCAATCACATTGTGTTCGCGGTTGCTTTCCGGGTTTTGCCTGGAGTCGAGTCGAGACAGGTTCAGCAGTTGTCCAATCAGGTTATCCAGTCTTTCCGCCTCGGTTTCGATGCGACTCAAGCTGGTATCCAGC
>Ga0187833_10005879_pt1 | contig 11463 bp, 17 predicted proteins | sample ETNtaG_37_FD_167968 | JGI IMG/M metagenome (GOLD analysis project Ga0187833, IMG submission 167968) | Marine microbial and viral communities from oxygen minimum zone, Eastern Pacific Ocean - ETNP2014_SV_400_PacBio MetaG (Illumina Assembly) | ecosystem: Environmental > Aquatic > Marine > Hypoxic... | reverse complement strand
TCAATTTCACTCTCATTATCTATTGCAATTGTATAAGCTTCTGATAAAAGTTTATATTCTTTTTGTTGATTTATATTTTCTAAATCTTCTCTGACTGATTGCCTATAGTATTGGCGAAACCTTTTCATAATATCTCCAAATAACTTTATGATATATCTATTTATATGTTTTCAGACTTCGTCTTGGAAAAATTGGTTAGGCTTAATATCGCCTTTATTATCTCTGGTAGATGTATAAGTCAATACGCTCAGCATGTCTAAGAGGTAAAGTCAGGTCGTAAGCCCTAGGATGCTTGCCATCAGCTCTAGCATGAATGGTCCTAGGACCTCTTGCTTTAAGAGCGACACGATACTGTTCGTAGCTTTGATTCCCATACCCGTCTTTCTTCTGACGGGAACCATATTTAAATCTTCTTAAATCCGCATTAACAACCTTTATTGCTTTACGAATAGTTTCAATTTCTAACATATCTAAAGCACTTTCAGTATGAAAGGTTTTTACATAACTGTCTGAATATCTCATTTTAACTCCTTATTTAATTATCTAATATGTATATTATAACATACTTTTCTGCAAATGTAAAGGTTTATTTCACCTAAAAGTGAAAATAATTAGCAGAATAGTGTTGTTTAAAGTAAGGGGAGCTGAACGCTCCCCCGTGATGTCAATAATAAAGAAGTGTTATACTTCTTTTGCTATAAAAGTGTATACACCGTAAGCAAGGGCTACCCAAGCTAGAATGTCAACCAAACCACCTAGTAATAGGTAGGATAATGATAATCCGACGATAAGTCCGCCGTCCCATGAAGTTCTTTCGCTCCATCGGTCCATTAACCATGCTTTTGCTGTATTTAATATGTTCATATAGTTTCTCCGTCTAAAGTTTAAAGTCGGCAAAAGAGTCATTACTTTCTCGTTCACCAAACCTATTAATCGGCTTATCTGGCACCATTTCTTGCATAATGTCTGATTGAGCCGACTCTTCTACATCGTATAATTTCATGCGAGATCGATCTACACCAATTACAAAACGTTTATATTTGATAGGATCGTTATAACGATTTTTCAATTGTTTTACTAACATCTGTTCTAGATCTTCTAGCTCCTCTGTTGTTATTAAAGCGACCATAAGATCAGCAGTTGCTGGTAACCCAAATGATTCAGAAGTGTCCTCCAATCCTACATCAGTATTACTATAACCAGATCTTGTCGTTTGCGTTGCACTCACGATGGGGACATTAAATTCAACAGCCAAACCACGCAGCTCCTCAGCTATTGATTTAATATATGAATAAGTATTTATACTGCCGCCTAACCCACGAACCCTTGCTGATGCACATATATTAATATAATCAACATATATAATATCAGGTTTGAAGTCCTTTTTTAGCTTCAGTTCATTTAATAACGCACGAAAATGTCCTGTATGCGCGGCACCCGTTGGATATTCCTTAATAATAAGTTTACCAATTGATGCTTGAGCTATTTTAGAAATCTTGCTATTAAATACATTTTTTGGTAGTGTTGCTAACATATGTATTGGAAGATCCATAAGATTTGCGTCAATTCTTTCTGCTATTCTTTCTTCGGCCATTTCCATAGTGATATAAAGAACATTCTTTCCTAATTGTAAATTTGCTGAAGCACAATGAGTCATGAATAATGATTTACCCACACCTGTTCCTGCCATAATAATATTGAGTGTCTTATTAGGTAAACCACCCTTTGTAATTCTATTAAAATAATCTAAATCCCATGGAATTCTACCTTCTTTAGTATTATAAAAATCAAATCTATCATCACTATTGTCTATATAATCATGTCCAATATTAGGATCAAAACTAATTCCTAAAGCGTTTGATAATAATTCTGGTATTGCACCATCGTCTTTTTCTTTTTCATTACCATTAATAATTTGAATAGATTCCATAATGGCATTATAAATCGCTTTATCTCTACAATATTTTTCTGATTCTTTTAATAGATATTCAATATCAATATCAGATTTATTTGCTATTTCTTGTATGAGTGCATACGTTTGTGTACGTACATCATCTGGTACTTGTACCTTTTTTAATTCTAATTCTAATACCTTTCCACTTGGAATTTTATTATGACTTGTAACAAAATCCACAATAAGATCAAAGATGATTTTATGTTCACCTTCAAAATATTCTTTTTTGAGAAACGGTATTACTCTACGACAATACTCTTCATCATTAATTAGATGATTTAGTATGTGTGTTTGTATTTGATTTTCCAATTGTTCCCTTTCCAAGATTAGCTTCCATTATATGTTGTAAAATCGCTCCAAGATAATCTTTAAATTCTGTATCATTAATTAAATCATCTTCTTCAAAATTCGCAGGATCCTGAATATTATATGTAAATCCTAAGGTTGCAATATCGAGTTCAGGAGATTCTTTTATAGACACCTTTCCATATATGTATACGACATTTCTCCATTTTCCAGACAAAAGTCGAACACCATAAAATTCTACATTATTCGATTCTACAAACGAATAATCTGATTCAGTTATATTATACATAAGCTTCCAGATCTAATTCTATATCTAGAAGAGGCTTATGCCCTATCTGATAATGACCTTTGATAAATTTTTTGAAATCCGTCCCATCAAATATTGGCGTCCAGAATTGTTCTGTAAGGGTGTCTTTTTCCCTAACCTTTGGGTCGACCAATTCTCCAGTTGTTTTATCGACTCTACAGTACCAACCATTAGAAGGCTTAGCAACATAGTTACCAGCAAGAGCGACATCCAACAAACCACTATAAGGCTCGATACCGCCTTCCCAAGTAACTGAGATAGGAACTTTCGACTTTTCTCTAACATATCTCGATTTTTCCACATTGATAACAAAATTATACCCCTTGACTTGCGTCCCTTGTTTTTGTTGTTGTCTACCGATAATCCATATATTATCAGCAGAATAATAAATACCAGTACCACCGGAAACTATTGCCCTAGGGAATAATCCAATTTCTTGATATGTGTGATTGACTGCCAATAAAGAAATATTTTTCATAGTTAAATATGGTGTGACCATTCTAAATAAACCTTTTAGAGCTTTAGCTCTTGACATATCAGCGACACCCTTTTCATTAAGAGTATCTTCTAATTCTTTTTTCGAGGCTAGATTTCCTATTGAATCAATAACAACAATTACCTTATCACCTCTATCTAAATTATCCAGTTGACCAACTAAATCAAACTTAAGTTGTTCTACATCAGTAACTGGTGTGTGCAATACTTGACTTATATCAATATTAAATGATTCAAAAAATCTTTGTGGTGCTCCGAATTCTGAATCATAAAATAATAATACTGCATCTTTATGCTCATCCATATATGCTTTTGCCATAAGCAAAGCAAAGGAAGTTTTAAAATGTTTTGATGGTCCAGCTAATACTGTAAGGCCTGATGTTAATCCACCTTCTACGTCGCCAGATAAAGCGACATTAACCATAGGAACCGGAGTTGTGACAACATCTGCTTCCTTATAAAATATAGAATCCTCTAACGTATCTGTCGTTTTGATTTTAGAATTCTTTTTAAGTTTATCCATTATTCCCATAATTTATCTCCGATGTTTTCGCGAAGGGCCTAATTGCATAGAAGCTTCTTTTTTTCGCCATCTTGTTATTCCTTCTGCTTTTTTTCTATTTCGTTTTTGACAAGGCTTTTCATAGAATTCTCTACGTCTAACCTCTTGTATAATTCCAGCACGTTCTACTGATTTGTTGAATTTGTGCAATGCAATATCAAATGGCATAGGTCGTGATGGGCGTTTATCTTTTGGGTGCCTCTTTCGAGGTCTTAAATCTACACTTGGCATATTTTTCCATTATTTATTTTTTTATTCATATAGTATATTATATCATAAATTCGTCCAATTGTAAAGGACTTTTTTCATAATCATACGTTTTCTTTTTATTATCTTGGATCATAAAATCTGTATCGATAAAATCTAGATTTCCTTCCAAATATTTTTTAACCATTTGAGCAGGATGTTCGGCAGTAGTGACTGGAACGTTCTGACACATATGATTAAGTGTTCTTTTAGGATTTAACAATTGAAAATCACTAGGTAATTTCATAATTGTTAATGCTTCTCGTACTGTTAAATATCTATCTTCATCTGGATGAGTTAAATTAGTAGGCATATGACCTACAAAAGCTCCAATATAGTCTTTTGGAATTTCAACTGTTTTTCTCATTATATTTCCACCAGCTTTTAATTTATGATACATACGATCACATTTTTTGGCTTCATTATCATAACCTCTTTCTCTCATCCATTTACCTACTACTTTATAATTCGTGTGTTGTTCAATATAATCTAATATACCAACAGAACGTTCAATCTTTCTTTGAAATTGTTTATGAGAAATATTACCTTCAATTTCTTCTAGAATATACTTATAAAAGGGATTTTCAGATGGAACTTTTTCGTTAGTAAGCGTTTGACTCATTGGATCATCTAATCTTTTTTCAGTGTTACGTATAGTATCTTCTATTCTTTCAAAGGGTTTTTGAATATATTCTAATAGTGGAACTTTGTCTCCTTTCCAGAAAAAGTAAAATGTTCTATCTCGTACTTGACCCAATCCATGTAATATAGATTTAGTTTTAAATATAGACATAGTATATCCATTGGATTCAGCAATTTTACGTAGTTTTTTAACTACTGGTTTACCCATTTTAGATGCTAAGCGAGGAGCGTTTTCTCCCCAAAATACTTTTGGATGTACTGAACCTAGAATATATTCTGCTGATGTGACCATCCAATCATTTGCTTCATTTGTTGATGAAGCATAAGGAGATAGAGATGAAAGACCAGCACATGGACAAACGGTATTGACTACATCAATTGGAATATCCATTGGATGTGCTAATTTACCATATGTGGCTTCTGAGAGGTTCAGATAGGGCACTGAATGATCATAATAATTTAAAAGGTGTGTTTCATTGTCTTGGAAACCATCATAAGTTAAGATATAAGAAGGTTTCTTACCAAAAACATTTTCCATAGCAATAGTTGATCCACCAATTAATGGTACTATACTAGCATAATTCATGATAAAAAATCCTCTAAACTATTGCCAGGTACATGCTTTATAAGAGAATTAATTCCATTCCAATAGGGATAAAATTCTCTAGATAAATGTATTGATTTTGGTTTTTCCATATATTTAAAATCGAGTTCGCTTTTACCATTTATTAGATAATCTGTCCACTTAATTAATAAACCTGCGTCTTCAATATATTGATTAAATATATTACGAGCAGTATTTCGTTCTTCCCAAGAACCCCAAAAGGGCTGACCTTTATACCAGCCAGATTTTGGAATTTTACGAGATTCATTTTCGATTGGAAGGAGCTCATAGATTCGTGCTGGAACAGATAAGTTTCTCACCTCCGCTACATATCGTTCGGCTAGCTTTATAACGTTTTCTTTGAGGTCTCCCTCCAATCGACAAAGATGATGTCTTATATCAATATTACCAAAATAAAATTCTAATTGATCTACATCAAGATCAATATAAGTTTCTAAACCATCGCTTAAAGCACCATTGCAGGTTTTAAAAGGGATGCTATTAACATTCCAACCGGGACGATATAAACAAATAGCATGAGAATCTCCCACCACCATTTTTTTAGTTGTATGTGGATATTTAATTGTAGTTGCTTCATTATACATTCTCTCTAAATTATTTAAGTCTACATCATACCATTCTGGTTGAACTTCTTTTTTAGCTGATTCCAATTTTGACTTAACCATTTCATGGTATGGTGGAAAGTCGATTCCAATAGAATATACTTTTCCTTTAAATTTAGAAAAGTTAACAGTGTTTTGAACATATGGAAAACCATACATGCCGCCAAACATATTAAGTCCACCACTCCAATCATTACCATGATAAACCCACATAGTGTCATAAACATTGTGGTCATGAATTATTCCACCATAATTGACATCGCATTGTCCGAATTCTTGTTTGATTTGATCTCCATATATTACTCCTTGTGCTCCTCTATGAGATGCTGCTCTTTTTGCGATAGGAATAAATGGACAGTTAATTATATCCATTGTTCTAGCGTTCCTTGATTTATTTTATTTTTTAAATCTTCTGCAATAGTTTCAAATGAGTCAAAAGTTAATGGAACTATTCTTTTTTCTTGAGCTTTTGGATTATCTTTAATATGCATAAAACAATCAAATTGACAAAAGGTTATTTCAACTCCAAATGTTGTTAAATATCCTCCTCGTTCTAAATTTTTAGCATAATAATCTGCTTCACTATCATCTATAAATTCAAAAAAATCATATTGATTATCTCTAACTGAAAGTATATAATCTTCCATTATCGAATTGTTACTAAATTTTACGTCAGGAAAAACAAATTGTAATCCTCTTTTAGCTCCAGGTCCAACTAAACAAAAATCATCATTTTCATCGATATGTGGTAAATCAGCCGACCTAGAAAAATTGCAAGGTGGATGATAAGAAAAATATGGACCAATTCCTCTCCACTCTTTAAGCCATTTACATACATCTCTTAAACGATTATTTCTATCCATAACAACTTCAGAAAGACCTTCAAAATCCAAATGAATCATCCATTGAATCATATCTGATAATTGAAATGGTTTGTTTGGATTATTTGTCATCAATCTTACATGATTTCTAGCAGCAGTTTGAAGAGAAGTTTGTAATTGTGTTGTTCCCCAAACTTTTGTTTTATGAATATTATTATTAAGATTATTATTTATAAAATTAAAATAAGCATCATCCACATCATATCTAGTAAAGTCAATTACATTATGATAATCATATGAATTGCTTGCAACTAATGTTAAAGTTGGCATTCCAACAAATTTAATTGCCATAGCATTAAGAATTTGATTTTTAAGACTTAAATCTTTTCGATTAAATACAAAATTCTCTAGCCAATATACTTCAGCATGTTTAGATCTATTTGGATTCCAATAACTTACTTCTTCACGCATCGCGGGTACGGACGGCACGTACGTGCGTATGTCGTACGTGTCACGTATGTACTCACGTGTAAAGAATTCTTTAACCCATGAGTTAAACATAATGAAATTTCTTTCATTTCTATTATTTCTTAATTCACTAAGAGAAATCATTTTATAAACAGAACGTCCTTAAATCTAGCTTCATTCATAGAAGCTATTTCTTGTTCCGTGTGTCCAACACGCGCTTTTCCATTTATTGATCCTAAGCATATTTCATGCCAACCCATACCGCCACCTTTTCTAGTTACTATGGTAAAGATTTTACCTGTTCTAGGATGTCGAGGGAGTTTTTTTAATAGGGTTTCGTTAGTATTCAATTATTTGTCCATGTTGTACATGAACTATACATATATCAGGATGAATCTTTTGAATAATTTCACTTTGTATTTCATCGTCTTCATAATGTAGTCCAATCATATATTGTTGTTTAAGTTGGTCTAATACTTTAGCTTTCCATTTACCTGAAGCTTCTCGTGAATATTCAGGATCTTCTCTAGGTATAGGATTAAAATGTATAGGATTATTTATATGTCTTTCAGATAATATTTCTAATACGAATTTAGATTCTGATATTGGTCGACCAGTGATAATTATATCATTTATACATGGGCGCAAGCCAGTGAAGTCAGGGCCCATGTAAATAACACCATCAAAATCAAACGTATTGATAAACGTATTGATTTTATTCATAATCTAATTCATCACCTTGGATTGTGTGTGGAAGATCTTTAGCCTTAGGCCTTTTATCTTTTACTTGATCTAAAGTCATATCAGTATATTGTCTATCAGCTAATGCATCACATTCAGCTTTAGCATCTGCTGTTAACATTTGAACGGGTGGAGTTTTTTGAGTCCAAGCAGAAGCTCCTCTCAAATAACCTACAATACCCATTTCAGATGCTACCTTACAGAATCTTATTGCTGATACTACCACTCCACCAGAGTTTGGTGAATCTTGTACAGACATTCGAGCAGATATTTCGTATCTTGCTCCTCCAAATCCATAAGCAATAATATCAAAGTTCGCAATTTTATTGTCTGAACTTATATATTCACCACCAGGCTTTTGTTGTACAGTAAGAGATGGACCAGCAAATAAAGTCATTCCAGCAGTAGATTCGTCTCTAACGATATTCTGTCCTTTAAGAACATTTTCTTTCGAGACATGCTTTGAATGTAATCTATATTCTTTAGCCATATTTAAGAAATCAGTATTTGCAGTTCTACCAGTTCGAATTGTTTCTTCGCCCTGAGTAGATCCACATGCCATATTCATTTGAATATGTTGAGTGACCATAAGGCCAGCATCTAGCATTGCTCCTTGCAAAACTTCTGACATTCTTGATGCTCCCCAAGCAGATCTCATATCTGATCCAACAATTGTTAACCCAGCATCGATAAATCTTTGCTCAGTTTCAATTGCATCATCAGAAGATATAAGTGTTGGTATACAATTAACAAAGTGTATACCTGCTTCTAAAGCTGCATCTACATAAAATTTAGTTGCTTCTTCAGATCCTACTGGGAGATAATTAATAAGAACATCAACATCATGATATTCTAATAGCTCGACGACTCTTTCGAATTTTTCAGCTGGAATAGCACCCGTAACGAATGTTACATCGTCAGGATATTCTCTCATATGAGGAGCAATACCGTCTAGTTCAGGGCCAGAATATACTGTTGCATCTGCAGCGACACAACTAGAATTTCCGTCTCCATTCGTGGTTATTTCATCCACAATGTTCATTGAACAATTTGGTTTTGCTCTAAGAGCTTGGACTAAGGGTTTGTTTACTTTACGAATATCTACATCGAATCCGCAAACAAATTCGATATCGCCTGTTTTGTACCCTCCAATATCTGGGTACATTAAACCGACCGTATCCTCTGGATTTTCGTTGTAATATTGAATTCCTTCTACTAAGGATTTCGCACAACTTCCGACACCTATGATGCCGACTTTTATTTTTGACATAATCTTTTCCTCCTGTTATATCAGTTTATTAAAGTGAGAGATATTTGACTGGAAGGTCAGAGTAGCTCACTATAATATATTTATATAAAATCGTATTTTATATTTACTTCATCAAACATGCTTACTGTATTTAAGCATGAAACTTTCCATTTGTTTGGTACATCCAAACCGTTTTTTGGACTTACCACTCTGATAATTCCAACTTGAATAATTCCTTTGGCACACTCGCTACAGAGTGGCAATCCCCACACATACATAGTTGCTCCATCGAGTCCTATACCATTATATGTGGCATTATATATGCAATTCATTTCAGCATGAACAATATATCTATATTTTAGTTCTTGGTCATTATATCTTTCATCTAAATCTTTTACTCCTCTAGGAAATCCATTATAGCCTTGGGCTAAAACTTCTCCTTTATTTCCTATGGCTACAGCACCTACTTTGGTGTTTGGATCTTTTGACCAAGTTGATATTTCTTTAGCAAGGTTTATAAACCTTTCGTCCCACTTATCCATTTTACCTCAGGAGTGGGTAAGTGATGTTTACCAAATCGAAATGTTTTTCATATACATGTAAATTTTGTACTTGCCAAATCATTTGACCTGGAGATACGTTTCCTAATTCATCGCATAAGCATTGTAAAACATATTGTTGCCATGCCCAATCATTTCTATATCCAAAAATGACATCATTAGATCTCATTTGAACTACACAATCTATTAAATCTTTAACTTTATCATTAGAAGTCATATGTTTAGCTAATTTATCTTTACGTAAATAATACGTAACTGCATTAGTACATATAAAATCATCTTTTCCACCCTCATTATATTCTGTCCAAATTGATGGACGATTATAAACCATGCATGCTCTTCGTGTATCTGGGTTCGCTTCAAGTTCTTTAAGTACCATATTATATTGATGATGAAATTTATCATCAAATATTAATTTACCATAATTTGAATTTATGTTTCCATGTGGATCTGCAGCATATTCCCAAGCTTTAGGTGGTGGTCTTTCATCTTCATAAATATCATGAATATTAGTTGACATTCTCATATACCAATCAATTTCTCTATCAATATAGTCTTGATTCGGTTTACCAAAAATTACTGGTTCATTAGCAAGAAAAGATGCACCAATAATTTCTATTGTCTTACTACCTAATCTATCTTCAATAAAGTTTTTATACTCTAGTTCATGAATAAAGTGTCGACGAATACTATTTATTGTCTGCATCTACTTTCCTATTAAACATGTCTCGATCAGGTTGTTGTCCTTCCATTTTGCCACGCATATAAGATACTGCAAAACTTGCATAATTAATTAAATCAATATAGGTATCTTCAAGTGATTCAAAGTTTGGTTCTTTACCTGATTCAAGTAATGATGTTGCTCTTGTTATTTTACCAATAAGAATATCATGAATTGTGTCTATGCCTCTACGATAGTGCATTGCTTGAAGCACATTAGACGTATCACTTTGATAATCTTGTGATTTTTTCTCTTGCATATAAGCACATTCTTCAAGTACTTTTAAAGATTCTTTTTTCATATTCATAAGATATATTATAACACATTTTGAGGCGAATGTAAACCTTTTTTTTCTAAAAGATGCTTTCGATTTTCTAAATGCTCAGCTTCGACTGTGTCTCCGTCTACTACTCTTAAAATTTTTGCTTTATATGCCCTTTCCATTGATTGTCTCCATCTTTTTTAAATTCCCATATTGCGTATAATCTGTATATGTTTGAATACGCTTCTAAATGAGGTTTTTTTGCATAATCTACATAAGGATTAATCCATCCATAAAGTATCTTTGCCATATTATTTGAGCGATCTATATGCCACTGATCAGTGGTATTATTTAGATCATCTTCATAATCCTGCTTTGTTTTAATTAACCATTTTTCTGATACTGAAACTTTATGTGCAGTATTCTCTCTATCTTCATTAAATGTATCTTGCCATTTTGCAGTATTATCTGTATGACCATGATCTTTCATTGACATTTGTTCTGCACCATGTCCTCTTTTTGTTTTAGGAAAAAGATCATTATCAAAACTTCTGTGTTTATCTTTTGGATTGGTATGGATTTCTTTAGCTTCACTTAAAGCGCGTTCATGCCAATATTCTTGATCTAATTCTGTTCTGTCAAATATAGTTTTCATTATAATCCTCTCTCTTTACAGTAATCCTCAAACAGTCCTTCTTTCCATTTTAACATTTCATCCATAATCCATTCCATTGTTGCTTTGTTCATTGGTTCAAATCCATGTTGACCAGTTTTATCTAGTAGTTCATAGAATTTATTTCTATGTTCCCAGTAGGTATTATAATTTAAATGAGCATTAAATTCTTTTGCTGATTCTATAATCCACTTATCCATTATAGAGTGATTATTAGGCCACTCGCAAT
>Ga0187833_10005874_pt1 | contig 11471 bp, 11 predicted proteins | sample ETNtaG_37_FD_167968 | JGI IMG/M metagenome (GOLD analysis project Ga0187833, IMG submission 167968) | Marine microbial and viral communities from oxygen minimum zone, Eastern Pacific Ocean - ETNP2014_SV_400_PacBio MetaG (Illumina Assembly) | ecosystem: Environmental > Aquatic > Marine > Hypoxic... | reverse complement strand
ATTATTTCTGAAAACACACTGGTTATTATTGAATCAACTGTGCCGCCCGGAACCTGTGACAAGATAGTATATCCAATATTTGAAGATATTTTCAACATAAGAAAACTTAATATCAATAAGTTATATCTGGCCCATTCTTATGAAAGGGTCATGCCTGGGGATGAATATTTTGATTCTATCATTAATTATTGGAGAGTTTATGCCGGCATAAACGACGAATCTGCCAATAGATGTGAAGTTTTTTTATCCCATGTTATTAATACGAAAGATTATCCGTTGATGCGTTTGAGCAGCACCACTGCTTCCGAAACGGGTAAGTTGCTGGAAAACAGCTATCGGGCTGTAAATATTGCTTTTATTGAAGAATGGGGACGATTCTCTGAAGAAGTGGGTATTGATTTATATGAGGTGATTGATGCTATTAGAATGAGACCAACACATGCCAATATACGTCAGCCCGGATTTGGTGTTGGGGGCTATTGTTTAACCAAAGATCCCCTTTTCGCTAAAATTGCTGCAAAGGAAATTCTAAATTTAAATGGGCATGAATTTCCGTTCTCATCTAAGGCCGTCCAAGTGAATGATGAAATGCCCTTGGTAACTCTCAAAAAATTGAAGAATCATTTTAATGGCGATTTAAATGGAATAAATATTTTACTGATGGGTGTGACCTATAGGCAGGATGTGGGAGATACGCGTTTTTCACCCAGCGAGATTTTTATTAAAAAAGGCAGGTCGCAAGGAGCTAAAATCAATGCACATGATCCACTGGTAGACCATTGGGATGAAATGAATATGGATTTGAAAACCGAATTACCAGATTCAACTGATTTCGATGCAATTGTATTTGCGGTACCACACAAAGAATATGTAGATATCAATCTAAACGAATGGATTTCAAACAGAAGAACCCTACTTTTTGATGCCAACAATGTTTTATCCAAAACGCAGGTTTTGGAAATCAAGGAAAATGGTCTTAAATATATGTCTATTGGCAGGGGGTAAATGAAAAAAGTGTTAATTACCGGTGGCGCTGGTTTTATTGGCTATCATCTTACAAATAAGCTTATGGATAGTGATTGTCAAATTGATCTGCTTGATAATTTTTCAAGGGGTGTAAATGATAAACATCTGATTAATCTTGTTGAAAATGAAAAAATAAATTTGATCAACGTAGATTTATTGCAGCCTGCCATCATTGATCAGTTAGATCAAGACTATGTGTATATCTACCATCTTGCAGCTGTTATCGGTGTACAACATGTTTTAAAAGTACCGTATGATGTCTTGACAAAAAACTATATATTGCTTCAAAATGCATTGGAAATCGCCAGGCGACAGAAAAAACTGGAACGATTTCTATTTGTTTCTACCAGTGAGGTTTATGCAGGCACCCTTAACCATTACGGCCTGGAATTCCCCACTCCGGAAACAACACCGTTGACTATTAGCAATTTACAACAAGCTAGAACAAGCTACATGCTTTCCAAGATTTATGGTGAGGCAATGTGCCAGCATTCAAAACTACCGGTTACAATCATCCGCCCCCATAACTTTTATGGCCCTAGGATGGGTTTATCTCATGTTATTCCAGAATTAATGAAAAAGGTGATTGGGACTGATAACGGACTTGTTGAGGTCTACTCTATAAAACATAAACGGACATTTTGTTATATTACTGATGCTGTGGAGATGATTCAATTATTGGCCGAATCTGACCAAGCAATAGCAGAGTCGTACAATATAGGCAATGATGATGAAGAAATCACCATGGGTGAACTGGCGAAAAAGGTCATTGATTTAACGGGAAAAGATGTTACTATTACTCCTATGTCGACTACACCCGGTTCACCAGAGCGTAGGTGCCCCAGTATCACCAAACTCAAAAAAGCAGTTTCCTATGTTAAACAATATCCACTGGAAAAAGGATTACAAAAGACTTTAGATTGGTACTGTAAAAATGTGTTTTCAGGCCAGGAGATATCTGCTGTATGATTCCCCTTTCTGTTCCCAATATAAGCGGTAACGAATGGCAGTATGTTAAAGAATGCCTTGATACGGAATGGGTGTCATCCGCCGGGAAATATGTAGATATATTCGAACAAAAAATTGCGCAATATACAGGAACTAAATATGCAGTTGCCTGCGTGAATGGCACATCTGCGCTGCAGGTAAGCCTACGTCTTGCAGGAGTAAGATCGGGTAATGAGGTTATCGTGCCAACACTAACGTTTATTGCACCTGTAAACGCAGTTGCCTATAATGATGCAAGACCGATCTTCATGGATGTAGATAAGTACTATAACCTTGATATAGAAAAAACGATTAAGTTTATTCAAACTGAAACAGTGTTTAAGGATGGGGATACATATAATAAGAAAACAAATGAACAAATTTCTGCTATTATACCAGTGCATATGTGGGGTAATCCAGTATGGCTAGATGAGTTGGTTCCACTTTGCTTGGAACGAAACATTGCCGTTGTAGAAGATGCATGTGAGAGCCTGGGTTCTATTTATTCTCAAGGGAAGTATAAGGGACAGCATACTGGTACTGTGAGTAAACTGGGATGTCTTTCATTCAATGGTAACAAAATCATAACTACTGGTGGAGGTGGGATGATTTTGACCGATGATGAAGAGATGGCAAAAAAGATCCGCTACTTAACAACCCAGGCCAAGGACGACCCGGTGCGCTACATCCATCATGAAATCGGTTACAACTTCCGCCTTACCAACATCCAGGCGGCTTTAGGTGTGGCCCAACTGGAGCAACTACCAGGATTTCTAAAAAGGAAAAGAGGAATATTTCAACAGTATCAAACAACTCTTAATGATGTGGATGGTCTTACTATTGCTGATGTGCCTGATTACGCGGAAAATAACTGCTGGATGATTTTATTGCAGATTGATAAAAAAACCTACGGTGAGGATAGGGAAGAGCTCATGCAACGGCTGGATGCAAACAATATTCAAACCCGACCTGCTTGGGCCCCCATTCACCTGCAGAAACCATATCAGAGTTGCCAAACATACCGTGTTGAGCAGGCTGAAGAATTGGTAGAAAATAGCTTATGCCTACCTTCTTCAACAAACCTATCTGATGAAGATCTTGATAACGTGATTGCTCAACTTAATGAATGAAATCATATTAATTGGTGCTGGCGGCCACGCCCGGTCCTGTATAGATGTTATTGAACTATCAGGTTTGTTCGAAATTGCCGGACTGGTTGAAAAAAGTAAATTAAACAATCAAGAAAATCTAGGATACCCCATCATAGGGACGGATGATGATCTTCAGGATCTTCGCCAGAAGTACAGCCATTCTCTGATCACAGTAGGACAAATAAAATCCCCAGAAACACGAATGAGATTATATCAATTATTAAAAGGAATGGATTATACACTACCTGTCATTATTTCACCCAGAGCCTATTTGTCCAAACATGCACAAATTGGTGAAGGAACAATTGTTATGCATGATGTAATGGTGAACGCCAATGCTAAGGTGGGCAAAAACTGCATAATAAACAACAAAGTTCTCATTGAGCACGATGTGGTTATTGGTGATCACTGCCACATTTCTACCGGTGCTGTTGTAAATGGTGAAGTGTCAGTTGGTAATGGTAGTTTTTTTGGGAGTGGGGCTGTCGCCAGACAGTCTATTTTCATTGGAAATAATTGCGTTATCGGGGCGGGTGTGGTTGTCAAAAGAGATATTAAACCTGACCAGGTAATCAAAAATTGAAAAAATCTATTATAACTATCATAGCCGAAGCAGGCGTTAACCATAACGGATCAATTGATACTGCAAAGAAAATGATAGATGTGGCGGCGGATGCCGGGGCTAATTTCGTGAAATTCCAGACTTTTAAAGCTGAAACATTGTTAACTCATTCAGCGGACAAGGCGGAGTACCAGAAGAGCCGGACAGAAAAGGAAGAAACACAGTTTGATATGATCAAAAAGCTGGAACTGGATCGCAACGCCCACGAAGAACTCGTTACTTACTGCAATCAGAAGAATATTCAATTCCTATCCACCGCCTTTGACCATGACAGCATCGACCTGCTGGCAGAGTTGGGCATACCATTCTATAAGATCCCATCCGGAGAGATCATCAACCTGACCTACTTACGGCATGTCGGCAGCATGGGTAAGCCCGTTGTCATGTCTACCGGAATGGCCACACTGGAGGAGGTCCGGGCGGCTATGGAGATTTTGTTAGCAGCGGGAGTTAAAAAGGATGACCTCACTATCCTGCACTGCAATACAGAATATCCTACCCCCATAGAAAACGTAAACCTAAAGGCCATGCTCACCATCCGTGATGAACTGGGCGTGAAGGTGGGTTATTCTGACCATACTCTGGGGATTGAGATTCCCGTTGCTGCTGTGGCCATGGGTGCAACGGTTATCGAAAAACATTTTACGCTCGACCGCATCTTACCCGGCCCTGACCATGCCGCTAGCCTGGAGCCGGATGAACTAAAGGCAATGATACAAGCTATCCGCAATATTGAAAAAGCCATGGGAAACGGAGTGAAACAACCTAGTCCTAGTGAAGCCAAGAATATCCCCATCGCCCGCAAATCAATTGTGGCCAAAAAACCCATTAATAAAGGAGAACGATTTTCAGAGGATAATTTGACGGTTAAACGGCCGGGGACAGGTATTTCTCCGATGGAATGGGACAAGAAAATAGGTGAATTATCTAATAAAGAATATAAAGCAGAGGATTTGATTGAAAATGAAATTATATAAATCTGAATGGGATGACAGTTATGATAGATATGAAAATCACATATTTTATCCAAAAGAAGAAGTTGTAAAGTTTCTCAATCATTTTGTCAGGAAAAAAATAGGAAATAACACTTTTAGGGATATTTTGGAATCAAATAAGGAAGAAGGTCTTCGTGGATTAGATTATGGTTGTGGAATTGGCAGGATGACCATGCTATTGCATGAATTCAATATTGATTCATATGGAATTGATATATCAACTAGTGCTATTAAAAAAGCGAAGGACTTATTCCCAATTTTATACGATAAATTTACTGTAGTTGATGGTTACAGTTTACCTTTTGAAGATTCATATTTTGACATATCCATATGTGAAAGTGTCATTGATAGCATGTATTATGATATGGCAGAAAAAGTAATTAAAGAATTGGATAGAGTAACAGATAAACTGACATTTATCAGTTTTATTTCAGGTGATGATTCGGAACATTATCGGGAATACTCTAAAGAAGAAATTGTGCAAACAGAACATGAAAAAAACACGATTCAATGTTATTATAATTGGACAAAAATTAATGATTTGATATCTATAACAAATTTTAAACCCATATGGGCACAACTTCATATTCGAGAATCTTTGCTTGATAGATATAAATATGGTAGATATTTTATTGTTCTTGGGAAATGAAAGTTTTTATTGAAGCATCAGGTAGTCTTGTATCAGGCTGTTTAATTAAATCAATTAAAGAAGCAGGTATGGAAGTTGTGGCTTCGGACATCACAAATAATAATGCTGGTGGATTGCTTGCTGATGAATATATAAAACTTCCAGATATGTCTGATAATAATTTATGGAAAATTGTAAAAGATTATTTAATCGATGAGGAAATTGACTGGGTAATACCAACTTTTGATGAAATGTTGTTGGGTTGGTCAAAGAGGGAAAAAGATTTCAACGCAGAAGGTATTAAAATTCTAATTTCCCCATCCCTTACCATTGATACATTCATAGATAAGTGGAATACATACAATGCGTTTATACAGTCAGGTCTACCAGCGCCAAAAGCAAGCCTAGAGAAGAAGTATCCTATGGTAAAACCCAGGAAGGGTAGAGGATCACAAGGAATCACTTTTACAGATGAAATAGATGTGAATATGGAAGATAAAATATCACAAGAAGTTGTAGAAGGTACAGAACTTACTGTTGATTGTTTTTTTGATAGAGACGGTACACCAATTTATATTGTCCCGCGAATCAGGTTAAAAGTGATTGATGGTAAATCGGTTAATGCTCAAACCATTCAGCATAAAAAGGTGGAACAGCACATAAGGGAAATGGCAAAAAAATACCATTTTATAGGGCCGATTAACATTCAATGTTTTATAAATAATGAAGATATCTGGTTTATTGAAGTAAATCCTCGAGTTGGCGGCGGAATGGCCCTTGGCTGGGCCGCAACAGAAAACTGGTTTGACCTATGGTTCAATAAAATAATTCAAGGCAAATCATTTCAGCCAAAACCCATTCAATACGGTCTCCAGATGTATCGTTATTATGCGGAAATATTTAACCAGATTAATGAAATACAAAGTCATACTATTTGATCTTGATTTCACACTTTATAATGAGTGTGATTTTTTGAAAGAAGTTGTTCTTTCGTCAAAAATTTTTGGTGATTTAAAAAACAGAATAAACAAGATAACATACCGTTTTAGAATTAATTCACAAAATGTCATTGATGATCTTTTAAGTTTAGACGATCAATTGACAAAAGAAAATAGTAATTATCTTTTTCATATAATGAAAGAAATAAACCTAGAGTTACCATGCTATGATGATATTATAGAAATGCTAGAAAAATTGAAAAATAATTCATTCATTAAAACTGGATTAGTAACTAACGGTGTCCCGGAAATTCAGAAAAATAAAATGCAATGTCTAGGTATTGAAAAATATTTTAATCAAATTATTTGTGCAAAAGAATTAGGCCACGAAAAACCTGATCATATACCATTTAAAGAAGCATTGGATCGACTTTCAGTCGTTCCTAATTCAGTTTTGTACATTGGGGATCACCCATTGAATGATATCAAACCTGCAAATGACTTAGGTATGGATACCCTATGGATAGATCATCTAGATAATAATAATATGTTTGCAACATATAGAATTAATGACCCCAATAAACTAGCTTTTACAATGGCAAATCTATGAAAATTATTGCATCCACTGGTATTCGCTCAGAATATGATATTTTGTATCCTGTAATCAATGAATTAAGGTTAAGGGGTCATGAAATAAAATTAATTATATCCGGTGCCCATCTATCAGACTGGCACGGGTCAAGTTTAAAGAAAATTCAAAAAGATGGCTTTGAAATCGCAGATAAAATTGATTGTTTGTTTTCTACAAATAGAACGACCCAAAGAATTAAAGGAATTGGATCCCTTGTAACAGGTATATCACAGTGTGTGGAAAGGGAAAACCCTGATTTATTGCTGTATGTGGGTGACAGGGAAGAAGGAATTGCAACTGCATTGGTTGGGAATTATATGGATATCCTTTTTGCTCATTTATCAGGCGGCGACCCGGTATGGGGTAATGCTGATGACCCTATTAGATTTGCTATATCCAAACTTGCTCATATCCATTTCCCTTTTGCTAATGATTACGCAGATAACCTTCGAAAAATTGGGGAAGAAGATTTCAGAATTTTTCATTCAGGTAATCCGTCACTAGATAATATAAAGGATACGAAGAAAATTAGTATCGAACAACTGTCTGAAAAATTAAAGTACGAATTAAAAATAGAAGGTTATGTTGTTTTGATTAAACATCCACTGTCTTCTGAAAAAAAAGAAGCTGGTGTTCAGATGAGAAAAACCCTTGAAAGCTTAAAGCAATTTTGTATGAAATATAATTACAAAGTTATAGGTATTTACCCCAATACGGATCCGGGTTCTTATGATATTTTAGATGCGATAGAAGAATATAAAAAGTTTGAGTCTTTTTGCTTTTTCAAGAATTTACCTCATTTAGAATTTGTAAATCTCATGCGGAACGCATCGGCCTTAATTGGTAATTCCAGCATGGGTATACTCGAAGCACCATTTTACAAATTACCTGTAGTCAATGTTGGAAGAAGACAAAGAGGTAGGTTGAATGCCGGAAACGTTGAATTTGTTGATTATGATGCAGATAAAATTGTTTTGGCTTTGGAAAAAGCATGTTTTGACAATGACTATCGCAAAACAGTCGCGAACCTAAAAAACCCTTATGGAGATGGAACTGCAGCAGAAAAAATAGCTGATGCAATTGAATCGGTTGATTATAATGATCGCAAATGGCACATAAAAAAGAGATTATGTTAAATGTCTAAAATATTAGTTATGGCACCCCATCCAGATGATGAAACCCTGGGTTGTGGCGGAACTCTTTTCAGACACAAGCAGGAAGCAGATGAGTTGTACTGGGGAATTGTTACTGGCATCAGTGAGGAAAACGGATGGAGTGCAGAGGCCGTAGAAAAACGCGATGCCGAAATTGATAGTGTCGCAAAAAAATATGGATTTACAGATATCTACAACTTTCAGTTGCCAACCACAAAAATGGATACGCTACCTACATCAGATTTGATAGAGAAAATATCTACTGTTTATAAAAAAGTGGAACCAGATATAATTTATATGCCCTGTGCCTACGATGTGCATACCGATCACCAGATCACAGCCAGGGCCTTGCAGTCCACTTTCAAGTGGTTCCGGTATCCCCACATACAGAAAGTGCTCATGTATGAAACTCCTTCGGAAACAGAATTTAATTTCATTGAAAAAAACGTTTTTAAACCAAATGTGTTTGTGAATATATCCGATCATCTGGATGGCAAGATTGAAGCCATGAAAATCTACGAAAGTGAAATTGGAGAATTCCCTTTTCCACGTAGTGAGAAAATTGTGAGGTCTCTGGCAGCTTTACGTGGTAGCCAAAGTGGTTATGAAGCTGCAGAAGCCTTTGAACTGGTGTACGAGCGAAAATAATGAAAGATGTAACAGTACACCCTGATATAACCATCCGCCAGGCCATGAAAGCGTTAAATAAAACTGCAGAAAAATGCCTGCTGGTAGTAGATGAAAAAAGGAAACTGTTGGGTACTCTCACTGATGGTGATCTGCGTCGCAGCATTTTGGGCGGTGCCCAGTTTTCGGAGGATATTTCTAAGAGCTTCTTCACCAAGCCGACAACACTCATCAAGAATAGGTTTAGTACTGAAGAAGCAAAGCGCCTACTTCGTGCTAAAATGCTGGACTTAATCCCGGTGGTTGATAAAAACCGGATCGTGATTGATTATGTTACCCGGGGTGGCTTGGGGGGTGAAATGTCACCTAAAAGATTGATTAGCGACGTGCCTGTCGTCATTATGGCCGGGGGACGGGGAACGCGCATGGAGCCATTCACCAAGGTGCTGCCCAAGCCTCTGGTGCCGATCCACGAAAAACCTGTGATCGAGCACATCATCGATCGCTTTACGGAAATGGGCTGCAGCAAATTCCACCTGACGGTGAACTACAAGGGGCGCATCCTGAAAGCCTATTTTGAGGAACTGCAGCCGGAATACGGCGTCCATTTCATTGATGAGCGGGAACCACTCGGTACTGCAGGTAGCCTTAAATATCTGTATGATAAGGTTAACAAGCCATTTTTTGTGACTAACTGTGACATTATTGTTGAAGCAGATTATACCAGCCTGTATAGTTTTCATAAAAAAGAAAAAAATGATATTACCCTGGTGGCCTCTGCCAAGGAGTACATTATCCCTTACGGCACCTGCGAATTGAACAGCGATGGCCATCTGTCCCACATTAATGAAAAACCGAAATATGATTTTCTCATCAACACAGGTTTATATGTATTGTCCCCCGAAGTGCTGGAACTGATTCCGAAAAACAAATTTTACCACATCACTCACCTGATTGAAGATGCCAAGAAAAAAGGCAAAAAGGTGGGCGTTTTTCCCATCGAGGATGATGCCTGGATAGATGTGGGACAATGGGCAGAATATCAGAAAGCGATTGAGCAAATGCTAAAAACTGAAAGTTGGAAAGAAAATTAAACACAACATTGAACACTAAAGAGAAGAGAGACTTATGAAAATTTTGATTATTAATCCTCCTATTAGATTAAACGATAAACCAAGAAATATTCCTCATGGACTGGCAATTTTAGCCAATCTTATAAGAAAAAAACTTAATATTACACCGCAGTTTCTTGATATCAATGCAAATCGTTATACAAGTGAACAAGTGGAGTCAATTCTGCGCTCAACTGAATTTGATGTTGTGTTGATTGGAGGGCTGATACCTGTATACAGTAGCGTTATTTTTTATGCTGATATCATAAAAAATATTAATTCAGAAGCCATAATAATAGCCGGCGGGAGCGCAGCTATGTCTGTTCCAAAACTATTATTGAATAATTCAAAAGTAGATGTGGTATGCGCAGGAGAAGGTGAAAAAGTGATAATTGATTTACTTGAAGGCTTGCAAGGTCATTCTTTAGAGGATTTAACAGACATAAAAGGCTTTTATTATAAAGTGAAGAATGAAATAATATTTTCAGGCAAACCAGATTTAATATCTGATTTGGATAATGAAAGTGATATGCCTGCTTACGATATGCTGCCGATGGAAATATATTTATCAAATCCTATAATAGGATTCGGAAGAGATATTGATTTTATATCAAGTAGAGGCTGCCCATTTTCTTGCACTTTTTGTTATCAACCTTGGGGTAGAAAGTTTAGAGCACATAGTGTTGATTTTATGATTGATACGATAAAATATTTGAAGAAAAATTATAAAATTGATTTTTTGTCTTTTCAGGATGATGAATTTATGGCAAATAAGGAGAGAACTCACGAGTTTTGCGAAAGGGTACAAAAAGAAATTCCTGAACTATTATGGTCAGTTACTGGAAGAGTAAACATCGTAAATGAAACAATCGTGGGAGCGATGAAAAAAGCGGGCTGTGTTTCCATTTCGTATGGGTTTGAGTCTGGTTCTCCCAGAATGCTCAAGACTATGATGAAGCATGCAACCATTGAGCAAATGGAAGAGGCTGCCAGGGTCAACCGAAAGTTTGGAATGATGTTGCCTGTTTCATTTATAATAGGAATGCCGGGTGAAAATGAGGAATCATGCCAAGAAACAGTAGATTTTTGTGTGAGAAATGGTATCCCATTGAAATCAATGATGTTTGCTACCCCTTATCCTGGTACTTCATTATTCGAACAAGTGCTATCAGAAGGTCGCATTCCAAAAGAAAAGGTCCATGACTTTGTACTTACTCTCGCAGATGCAAGGGATTTTACAATTAATTTAACAGATGCATTTTCTGATGAAGAACTCATAGCTAAAAGAGAGGATATGATAAATGAGGTCAATGGAAAGGTTAAAATTAACCGTAATGAAAACACTAAAAAGTTAAAAGACTTATTTGGGAATCTTATATCCCAAAATGGGTTTGATAAAAAACATTTAAAGCATCGATCCGAACATGGCGGGATAGATATTTTTTAAGGATTTTATGAAAGTTTTATCAGTAATCTGTGCACGTGCAGGTAGTAAAGGTTTGAAAAATAAGTGTATTGAAAAGATTGGGCAAAAGATGGTAATCGAATATACAATTGAATACTCCCTTTCACTTGGAGAGGATGTTAGAACTATTGTCTC
>Ga0187833_10005873_pt1 | contig 11473 bp, 8 predicted proteins | sample ETNtaG_37_FD_167968 | JGI IMG/M metagenome (GOLD analysis project Ga0187833, IMG submission 167968) | Marine microbial and viral communities from oxygen minimum zone, Eastern Pacific Ocean - ETNP2014_SV_400_PacBio MetaG (Illumina Assembly) | ecosystem: Environmental > Aquatic > Marine > Hypoxic... | reverse complement strand
AGTGTCGGGGGCGTCCACGGCGCCGTCGATGATGATATGGGCAACGTGGATGCCTTTGGGCGCGAACTCCGCATTGAGAGACTGACACAGCATGCGCCGACCGCCCATGGCCGCCGCGTGGGAGTGCTGTCCTTTATTTCCGCGCACCGCGGCCGTTGCCGAGGTCACTAATATAGTGCCTTTACGGCGCTCCTCCATACGCGGGCAAACGCTCGAGGCGACGCGGAAGAGGCCGAAAGTGGCAAGGCGCCAACCCATCTCAAAGGCCTTGTCCGTGGTGTCGGCCAGTGCCCGATCACCGATCTGAGCGCCGAGATTGTAGACCACAACTTCGATCGGACCGATTTCGGTCTCAACGGCCGCCACCCGATCCTCGATGCTATCCGCCTCGATGGCGTTAAGCAGAAAGCCTGAGGCCGAGGCGCCTTCGCTTTCGATAGCGCCTACCAGCGTGTCCAACCCCTCCTGATCAGTACGCCGGCAAAGCACAGCATGATAGCCCTCGCGCGCAAAGCGCTTACCGACATTGCCGCCGATCCCGGCACCAGCACCGATTACTAGACAGACAGGTTTCATGGCGCACTAACTCCTCGCGATCTTCATTTTTTCTGTTACTCGACCTTTCTGCGCTCGACATATTTCTTGGTCGAGGCTGAGACCCCGCGCTCAGCAAAGGCGCGCCGCCGACAACATCACCGCCGACTTTCAGAGCCTGCGCCTTGATCGCCTGGGTCAGTTTCTTTCGGTCTGGTTTTTTGCTCTCCTGCGCCGTCATGGCCCGCCCTTTACGCCACTGCCAGACACAGGCTCGTCACTCGGGCGTTAGCTGTCAAGGCCTCAGCAGGAAACGGCTCGGCCCCTTCAGTGCCTCAAGCGTCGGCTGGGTCCATTCGATCCAGTCGCAGAGCCGGGCGCGGGTCTCTCGCGGATCGATGATGTCGTGGCTGGAAAACGCTTCAGCGCGGGGAAAAGGTGACTGGCGCGCAGCGAGCTGCTCCTCGAGTTCCCGCCGGCGCGCTTCCGGGTCGGGCGCCACGGCGATCTCGCGCCCATAAGCCACGGCGACGCCGCCTTCTACGGGTAGCGGACCGCTTTCCGACGACGGCCAGGCGAGCACATAGGCACCGTTACCGTAATGGGCGGCTTGCGCCACGCCGAACGAGCGACGCACCACCACCGAGGCCCAGGGCACGTTGCAGGCGGCCACCGATAGCACGGCGCTGGTGCCGTGGCGGATCGTTGCCGCCTTCTCCGCCTCGCTGCCGATCATGAAGCCAGGCTCGTCGACAAAGCTCAGCACGGGCAGGTGGAAGGTCTCGCAAAGCTCGACAAAACGGCGTACTTTGTGGGAGCCATCCGCCGTCATGGCGCCGGCGAGATAGCGGCAATTATTAGCCAACACACCGACAGGTTGCCCATTCATGCGGGCAAGTCCAGTGATAATCCCGCGTCCGTAGCCAGCGCCGATCTCGAAGAATGAGTTGTGATCGAGTACCAGTCCAAGCAGTGTCCACATGTTGTAGAGCTTGCGCCGCTCGCGCGGAATTATGTCCAAGAGTGCCTCTTCGCGGCGCTCACGCGGATCATCGCAAGGCGCGACGGGCGGCAGCTCCCAGACGTTCTGCGGCAGGTAGGAGAGGAAGTGCCGGATCTGGCCGAGCGCATCGGCCTCGTCTTCCGCCGCGTTGTCGATGACGCCGTTGCGCGTGTGGATCTGCGCCCCGCCGAGCTCCTCCTTAGTCATGTCCTCGCCGATGGCGCGCTTGACCACGGCGGGCCCGGCGACTAGCACCTGTGCCGTCTCCTTCGACATCACCGAGAGATGCGCCGCCACCAGGCGCGAAGCGGGCAGTCCCGCCACCGGGCCAAGCGCGGCGGTTGCGACGGGCACAGCTGATAAGGTCTCGGCGACAGTGCGGAAGCGGTGGCCAGAGAAGACGGGCGGACCGGCGGAGGTTGAGCCCGTACCGCCGACGCTGCCACCACCACCCTCGTGCAAGCGGATCAGCGGCACGCGGTATTGCAGGGCTAGCTGTTCCGCATAGACGCTCTTGCGCAAACCCGCTTCGTTGGGCGAACCGCCCTTGACCGTAAAATCCTCGCCACCGGCCACGCAGCGGCGCTGATCTATGGTGGCAAAGCCGAGCACAAAGTTCGCCGGCGTGAAGGACTTCAGCGAGCCGCCCTCGCTCCGTTCCGCACCGCCAGCGCCGGGACCTATCTCCTGGAACGAGCCGTCGTCGACCAGCATGGCGATACGCTCGCGCACGGTCTGGCGGTTTTTTGCATGCTGGCGCGCGACGCTATCCTCGCCACCCAATTCGAGCGCCAGAGCACGCTTACGCTCGATCTCGACAACTTCCTTTTGCCAGCTCATGTCAGTGGCCAGCCCCCGTCGAGCGGCAGTTGCTCCATGGCTCCGTTCCCCTATTTCCTGCCCAGCAGCATCGGCGCGCATACTGCCAGAAAACACAGGTAGGCGCCGATCCAGCTTGCCGCCGTCAGCATCAGTAGCAGCTGTGCGGCACTGTCCCAGACCACGGCCAGGACACGGCTGGTCGCGGCTAGGGAGATCAGCGCGAAGGCTGCGGTCAGGCCCGGTCCCGCCACTAGCGCCCGCCCCGTGTGGCCGAGGGTAGCGCGACTCATCACCGCCAGCGTCATCGTGCCCATGGCACCGATGGTAAGCGCGTGCAACGCCGCGGTTTCGGGCAGCCCGATCAGCCAATGGCCCAACGCCAGCAGAGCAAGGCCGACCGAGATCCAGAGATAGCCCACATGCAGCACCAGCAGCAACGGCTCGCAGCGCGTCGCAGAGCCTTGCCAACGCACAAGACGCAGGATGCTGGCCAGAGCGGCAGCGGCGAGCAGAATGGCGCCGACCGACGTGTCAGGGGCGATGACCCAGACCAGCACGGCCGTCAGTGTCAATGCCAGAGCCAACCTGTCCACGACACCGAATTGCGCCGGCAGGGAGTTCGCATCTTGCTTGACGAGCCAATTGCGCGTGAAGCTCGGCGTAATGCGTCCCCCGATCAGCGAGATCAGGGCGATAACGACGGCAATGCCGAGCCGCTTGCCAAGGCCATCGTCCGGCAGCCAGTCTAGGGCCTCGGCATGGCTCAGCAGATTACTCAACGCGAAAAGCCCGACGATGGCTGCAACCGGCAGATTACGCCAATTTCCGCCTGAGGTGATTTCGCGCAGCACCAGCGCAACTAGCGCTGCAAGGAAGGTCACATCGACAATTCCCGCCAACCCTGCGCCGATGAGGCCCGAGCTTGCCATCGCCAGCCGTCCAGCCAGCCACAGCGAGGCGAGTGCGAGCAACGGCATGCCGTGCAGCGGCATGCGCCCGGTCCAGTTGGGAATTGCGGTCAACAGGAACCCGGCGATAGCTGCGGCGACGTAGCCGTAGAGCATCTCGTGAAAATGCCAAGCCAGAGGATCGAAGGCACTGGGCACGGCGATCCAGCCTTGCAGGCGGGCAAAGGTCAGCACCAGCCCAAGAGGCGCCCATATGCCGGCAAAGAGAAAGAAAGGGCGAAAGCCCTGGCGGAGAAGGGCCGGCCCACCTGTGGCCCTATGACGCCGCGCTGCTCCATCAACCTGGCTCATGGCGCTCGTCGCGCGACGATGTGGAAAAGGTGCCAATGCTTGGTCTTGCCCCGCGGAGTCGGCGATTCGTCCTCTTCCTCGTCGAGCATCTCGACCTCCAGGCCATCGAGACGTGCCTCAGCCTCGGCTCGCGTGTGAAAGGTGATAGTGGGATCGCCGTGCCATTCGTCCTTGGGGCCAAAAAACTGGGTCGAAACACGCCCACCGGGGCGCAGCGCGCCGCAAATATTCTGCCAGAGCCGCGGAAAATCTTGCGGTGGCACCAGAGGCAGCGCGAAGCTCGAGTTGATCAAGTCGGCGGGCGGCAGGTCTTCGTCCTCGAAGCGGTTGATGCGCGTCTCCAACGCCGCGTCCACCGGCAAATCCTCACGGGCGCCGAGCGCCGCGAAGGCTTCCGGCTCAGCATCAATCGCGAGCACCCGCCAGCCCAGGCGCAGCAAGGCGATGGTGTCCCGGCCACTGCCGCAGCCGAGATCGATGGCGCACCCGCCGTGCAGGCCCTCGGCGCGAAAGCGCTCCAGCGCCAGCAACAGCGTCTTGCGCGGCGGCCGCTCGCTGGTGCTGGCGTAATAGCGCTTCCAGCGCTGGTGCTTGTCGTCTTCGTCCATGGCAACGCTATTTGCCCGCTTGCCGAGGAATTCTCAAGGGCGTTACGATGTGGCCATGCCCGATGCCGATCTTGAGCGCCTGAGCGACATGCTTGCCGGCGCCGCGCGCGTGGTGGCTTTCACCGGCGCTGGCATCAGCACCGAATCCGGCATTCCAGACTTCCGCAGCCCGGGCGGCATCTGGGACAAGTTCCGCCCCATCGACTTCCGCGAGTTCATGGCTTCCGAGGACGCGCGGCGCGAAGCCTGGCGACGCAAGTTCGAGATTGACCCCACCTTATCCGCCGCCGAGCCCAATCGCGGCCATCGCGCCGTCGCCTCGCTGATGCGCAGCGGCAAGGTGACTGCGGTGATCACCCAGAACATCGACGGCCTGCACCAGGCCGCAGGCGCCGAAGGTGACCGGGTTATCGAGCTGCACGGCAATACCACCTACGCCCGCTGCCTAAACTGCGGCGAGCGTTACGAGCTGGTGCCGATCCGGGAGGCCTTTCTGGGCGAGGGTACCCTACCGACCTGCAAGGCCTGTGGCGGCATCGTCAAGACCGCAACCATCTCCTTCGGCCAGGCCATGCCTGAGGCAGCCTTACGTGCCGCCGAAGAGGCAACACTCACCTGCGATCTGTTCCTCGCCGTAGGCTCATCGCTGGTGGTCTACCCGGCCGCCGGCTTTCCGGTGCTCGCCAAGCGCAACGGCGCGGCTCTTGTTATCCTCAACCGGGAGCCCACCGACCTCGACGGCCACGCCGACCTGGTACTCAACAGGAAGATTGGTGACACTCTGGGGACTGTGGCGAACGTGAACTAGACCGGCTCGGCATCATCGACGAAGGGCGCTGTCTCGAGACCGGATTCTTCAACCGCTTTTCTTAGCAGCCTCTCTGATAGTGCTGGTGAATGCCAATACGGTGCTGCAAGGGTTGCCGGTGACTATGAAAGTCAATTAATCGCGAGGCGGTAGTTATCAGCTTACGTAGCATATTCAGCAACCACATCTTGGGTTTTTGCCGACCACAGGTCCTCATCCTTCGGCCAGTGCTGCCTGATCCGCTTTGATCATTTCCTGCACCATCTCGCGCAATGTTATCGTTGCTTTCCAGCCGAGCACCCGCTCCGCTTTGCTCGGATCGCCGAATAGATGATCTACTTCGGTGGGGCGAAAATACCGGGCGTCGACGCGAACCAGAACGTGGCCGCTGTTGGCATCCGTGCCGATCTCTTCCAAGCCCTTGCCTTGCCAAGCAATACGTGTTCCGGCGACCTCGAAAGCGAGACCGACGAACTCACGTACCGAGTGCGCTTCGCCGGTCGCCAGCACGTAATCGTCCGGTTCATTCTGCTGCATCATGCGCCACATGCCGTCGACATAATCGCGCGCATGACCCCAGTCTCGCTTGGCATCGAGATTGCCGAGATAAAGCGTCTCCTGAATGCCGGCGGCGATGGCGGCCACTGCCTGGGTGATCTTGCGTGTAACGAAGGTCTCACCGCGCACGGGACTCTCGTGGTTGAAGAGAATGCCGTTCGAGGCATGCAGGCCATAGGCCTGGCGGTAGTTGACGGTGATCCAGTAGCCATAGAGCTTAGCCGCGGCATAGGGACTGCGGGGCTGAAAGGGTGTGGTCTCGCTTTGCGGCGGGGCCGCGTTGCCGTAAAGCTCAGAGGTAGAGGCCTGATAAAACCGCGTGCTGTCGCCAAGGCCAAGAATGCGCATCGCCTCCAGCAGGCGTAGCGTGCCAAGCGCGTCAGCATTGGCAGTATATTCTGGAGTTTCGAAACTCACCTGGACGTGGCTCTGGGCGGCGAGATTGTAAATCTCGTCGGGCTGCACTTCCTGCAAGATGCGAATCAGGTTGGTGGCGTCGGTCATGTCGCCGTAATGCATGAGGAAGCGCGTGTCCTCCGTATGCGGGTCCACATAGAGATGGTCGACGCGCTGGGTGTTGAATGACGACGAGCGCCGTTTGATACCATGCACCACATAACCCTTGTCCAGCAGCAGCTCGGCCAGCAACGAGCCGTCCTGGCCCGTGACACCGGTGATCAATGCAACCTTGTCGGCCATGGTGTGTCCCCTCTTGGCGATTCGTGGCCGTCTCTCTAGCATGACTATCTTGCACCGCTCCAGCGGGCTGTCGGCGAAGACCTCGAGCGACATGTTGGGCTGGGCCACCAACGTCCATCACGCCCTCGCTCCAACAGCTGGCTGTGGGTTGCGGGACACTGTTCCCGCGGGCGACGCCGGCCAGGGTTAGTGAGCGGGTCGCGGTGGGAATGAGCAAATGTCGCTTGGGGTGCACTCCTGTTTGGGTGCCACCACCCTAACAAACCCCGGCCACGGCAACAATTCCGGTTCCTAAGGGCGCGCCAGCGTGTAGCATCACTCCCGTTCGGGTGGTGAGGATCGCATGACACACGCGGGAACGACGCGGCTTGCCGTCGATATCGGCGGCACATTCACGGCTGTGGCCTTGGCGCATGGCGGCGAGATCGTCACGCGCAAAGTGCCGACCACACCAGCAGCGCCTGAGGACGGTGTCATGAGCGGCGTCGAAACGGTGCTCGCTGCGGCTGATGTGCCGCCCGAAGCGGTCGGGCTGGTGCTACATGGCACGACGCTCACCACCAACGCCATTATCGAACGCAAGGGCGCGCGTACGGCGTTAATCGTCAGCGAGGGCTTTCGTGATTCGGTCGAGATGGCCTACGAGAACCGCTTCCAGCAATACGACATCAATGTCGAGAAGCCGACGCCGCTGGTGCCGCGGTACCTGCGCTGGCCGGTGCGCGAGCGCATGAGCGCGAAGGGCATACCGGTGATAACCCTCGACGAGGAGAGGGTCATGGCGCTGAGTCCGGAGATCGTACGCTACGGCATCGAGAGCATCGCCGTCGGTTTCTTGCACTCATACGCCAATGACGCCCACGAGCGCCGCGTCGGCGAAATACTGCGCGATGCGCACCCGGACATTCCCGTCACGCTGTCGTCCGAGGTGTGTCCGGAAATTCGCGAATATGAGCGCCTGTCGACGGCCTGCGCCAACGCCTACGTGCAGCCGATCATGGCGCGCTATCTGGGTGCCTTAGCCGAATGTCTACGCGGGCACGCCCTCACCTGTCCACTACTCATGATGATGTCGAGCGGTGGGCTAACGACCCTGGAGACGGCGATACGCTTTCCCGTGCGCCTGGTCGAATCGGGACCGGCAGGTGGTGCCATTCTGGCCAGCCGTATCGCCGCTGAGCGTGGTCTCGACCGAGTGCTTTCCTTCGACATGGGCGGCACGACCGCCAAGATTTGTCTGATCGACAACGGCGCGCCGCAGACTGCACGCAGCTTCGAGGTGGCACGCGCCTATCGCTTCACCAAGGGCAGTGGCCTGCCACTAAGCATCCCGGTGATAAAAATGGTGGAGATCGGCGCCGGCGGTGGCTCGATTGCCCGCGTCGACTCGCTGGGCCGGGTGCGGGTTGGCCCGGACAGCGCCGGCGCGGCACCTGGGCCGGCGTGTTATGGCGGTGGCGGTGTCGATGCGACGGTCACGGACGCGGATCTGGTGCTCGGGCGCATCGACGCCGCAGACTTCGCTGGCGGCGACATGCCGCTCGCTGCAGACAAAGCTGCCGAGGCGCTAGGCGACAGCCTGGGCGAAACCTTGGAGATGACGCCTCCGCTGGCCGCCTTCGCGGTCTCGGAGGTGGTCGAGGAAACCATGGCGAGCGCTGCACGGGTACACGCGGTGGAACTCGGCAAGGATATGGCAGGACGCACGCTGGTCGCGTTCGGTGGCGCCGCACCATTGCATGCAGCTCAGCTCGTCGATAAGCTCGGCATGGACGAGGTGGTGGTGCCGGCGAATGCAGGCGTTGGCTCGGCAATTGGCTTTCTCAAAGCACCGATAGCCTACGAAATAGTGCGTAGCCAATTCGATTGCCTAAGCCGCTTTGATGCGGATGCGGCACTGCGCCTACTCGGCGAGATGCGCGCCGCCGCCGAGGGGGTGGTGCGCCTCGGCGCGCCGGAAGCGACCTTGCGCGCCAGTAGCAGCGCTCAGATGCGCTATCACGGCCAGGGCCACGAGATCTCAGTCGCCGTGCCTGATCCTTTGTGTGCGGACGCGCTGCACGAGGCGTTCGAGGCAGCCTATCGCCGCCATTACGGCCGCACCATTCCCGGCGTCGACATCGAGGTCTTGACCTGGACGCTAGAACTAGCGACCGAGGTCGAGGCACCAGCACCAGTGTCACGGCTGCCGGCATGCGAAGCGGGCAAACCTGAGACCACCAAAGCCCTGTTCGACTGCGAACGCACCGCCTTCGTCGATGCCGCCTTCTACCGGCGTGACAAACTGCGCCCCGGCACTTGCCTCGCGGGTCCCGCCTTGATCGCGGAAGTGCAGACGACTACGGTCGTACCGGCAGGATTCGAGGCCTCGATAGACAGCGCGGGCGCCATTGTCATGCGCCGCCAGGGGCAGGGAGAGGAAGCATGAGCAGCGGCGCGTTGGCGAGCATCCGCACTCAGGTGCTCTGGGACAGGCTGATCGCCGTCGTCGAGGAGCAGGCGCAGACCCTGATCCGCACCGCCTTCAGCAATACCGTGCGCGAAGCCGGCGACCTCTCGGCCGGGGTCTTCGACCTACAGGGACGCATGCTGGCTCAGGCCATCACGGGCACGCCGGGGCATGTCAATGCCATGGCCGTCTCGGTCGGCCATTTTCTGGATAAGTACGGGCTCGACGGCATGCGGCCCGGTGATGCTTATATCACCAACGATCCTTGGCTCGCTACCGGTCACCTACACGACTTCACTGTAGTCAGCCCGACATTCCGTGGTACCGAGTTGGTGGCGTTGTTCGCCTCGACCTCACACGTCGTCGATGTTGGTGGGCTCGGTTTCGGGCCCGACGGCCGGCAGGTGTTTGAGGAAGGGCTTTACGTACCCATCCTCAAGCTGCTCGATCACGGCAAGGTCAACCAAACCCTGATCGATATCGCACGCGCCAATGTGCGCGAGCCGGAGCAGCTCGAGGGCGATTTCTATTCGCTTGTCGCCTGCAACGACACCGGCAGCCAGCGTCTACTCGCCATGATGGATGAGTTCGGTCTCGACGATCTTGGCTCGCTCGCTGATCACATCGTTGAAACGTCGCACCGGGCCATGCTCGAAGAGGCGCGCAAACTTCCCCAGGGCAGTTGGACCCATGTCATGCGCATCGACGGCTATGAGACTCCGCTCGACTTGGTTGCTGCGCTCAGTATCGGCGAGAATGGCATAGATATCGATTTTAGTGGCACCTCCGGTGTCTCGGACTACGGTATCAACGTGCCGCTGAGCTACACTCAGGCCTATGCCACTTTCGGCGTGCGCTGCGTCGTTGGCAATGCGATTCCCAACAATGCGGGTTCGCTGTCCGCCGTGCGCGTATCCGCACCAGAAGGTAGCATCCTCAACGCACCGTCGCCGCGGGCAGTTGCTGCACGCCATGCTATCGGCCAGATGCTGCCAGACGTGGTGCTCGGCTGCCTGGCCCAGGCGGTCGAGGGCATCGCACCGGCCGAAGGCACCTCGTGCCTGTGGAATTTCGTGCTCTACGGCGGTGCCGGTATCGCTGGCAACAGCGCCAGTGCCAATGCAACGCCGTTCACCGTGACGCTGTTCCACAATGGCGGCGTTGGCGCCCGGCCCGATAAGGATGGGCTTTCGGCCACCGCCTTTCCCTCTGGCGTGCGCAACACGCCGGTGGAGATCAACGAGGCAATCTCGCCAATCCTGGTGCGGCGCAAGGAATATCGCGAGGACTCTGGCGGTCCCGGACGCCACCGCGGCGGCCTCGGCCAGGTCATGGAGATCGGCAATATCGAAGGCGCGGCCTTCACCGTCTCCTCCATGTTCGACCGGGTCAACTATGCCCCACGCGGTCGGCTTGGCGGCGCTGACGGGGCCCGTGGACGCTCGATTCTGGCCTCGGGCGAGGTGTTGGCGCCGAAGGGTCGGCAAATCGTTCCCGCTGGCGATACGCTTGTGCTCGACATGCCGGGCGGCGGCGGTTACGGGCCGGCGTTTGCGCGCGAGCCCACGCTCGTCGCGGCCGATATACGCGACGGTCTGGTCAGCGTCGAGGCCGCCTCGCGGGACTACGGTGTGGTGCTGGACGAGACGGGTGCGGTCGATGCCGCGGCGACGGTCTTAGCGCGCACCAAGGTGGACGCAGGAAAAGTGGGGCGTCTTCAGTCTCAGCCAGATTCCAGACCTAAACCGGGTGACGGAATCCTTTGACGAGGACGTGATCTATTTCCAGTGCGTCGAGGCACTTGGTTGCGACACTATTTGACTAGTCGCGCATCTGTTCTCGAACTACGGGCTTATCACCTAAACGCAAGTTCTGGCCGGCGGTTGTCTCAATTTCGTCAAGCTCTACGAGGACGGTGCTGCCATTGCCGACGATCCAGAAACCTGTGCAGCAAAGCTAACCACCTGCAGCGCCGTCTCCGTATCACCGAGTTTGTGCTCTGGCCCAATATCGGCGGTATGTCAGCAGAGCACGCCCACGCCACCATGGAACTAACCATCCGCGCGGTCGCGCCCCGCGTGAACGTCGCTGTAGGTGACTAGAACACCTCAGGATTGGATGGCTACTTCTCACGGGCAATTCCGATCTGCGCATTAACGAGGTACGTAGCCGTCGTGTTGCCACTCGCTGTCAGGAGGCAAGTGACGCTATAGTTGCTGCCGCTTTGTGGCGCCTCGATATGGCTCACATCAGCACAGGGCCAGCCAAGCACGCGCAAACCGCCGCCCACCGAACCGTAGACCGTACGCATGTTCTCGGGCAGTTGGACGTGCTCCGGTCGCAGCGAGAAGCCGAAACCAGCATTGGCGGCAAAAGCCAGCAGCTCGCGCATCTGCCCTCCCGTAAGGTGATCATCGGCCTTTGCCGGTGCTATCAGCACGCCTGCGAAGAACGCGACTGCGAGCACGGCTTTCAACGGTCTCAGCGCTCCTTGGCGATGCCGGCGACGGTGTTGACTATATACGAGGTCATCACCTCGCTGTCTGGCCGCCGCCGGCAGACGACGTCAAAGAAGGTGCCGCTTTCCGGCGGCTCAATATACACCACCTCCGCGCAGCGCTGGCCGATGGCGCGCAGGGCGCCAGCCACCGTCCTGTAGACTGATTCGATGCTGTCGGGAGTATCGATATGCTCCGGGCGAACCGCGAATCCCATGCTGACATTGATGCCGAA
>Ga0187833_10005872_pt1 | contig 11478 bp, 13 predicted proteins | sample ETNtaG_37_FD_167968 | JGI IMG/M metagenome (GOLD analysis project Ga0187833, IMG submission 167968) | Marine microbial and viral communities from oxygen minimum zone, Eastern Pacific Ocean - ETNP2014_SV_400_PacBio MetaG (Illumina Assembly) | ecosystem: Environmental > Aquatic > Marine > Hypoxic... | reverse complement strand
CTTTTTTTCTTTTTTTATTGGAACTTCTTCTTTTTCCTTGAACTCAGCTTCAACAACCTGCTTTGGCATTTCAAATTTCTTAGGCATCTCTTTATCATGCACTTTGCTGCCCAAATTTTCCACTAATTTTTTCCTTATTTCCTCTAATTCCTCCAGTTTTATCTCTTTTTGAGGCAGGTCAAACTTCAGGCCGTCATTGTCCTTTCTTGGGATGATATGTATCATGAAGTGCTGGGCTCTTTGCCCTGCAACAACTCCATTTGCAACCACTATATTAGTTCCCTGCACTTCTAAAGCCCTTAACATTGTATTAGACAAGGATTTTGTCAGCATGAACAAATGCACAATCTCTTTTTCAGGGATCTGTGGCATGATAGAATAATGCTCTTTTGGCATCAACAGGATATGGCCAGGATTTGCCGGGTTTATATCAAGAATCCCTACTGAAACATCATCCTCAAAAACCTTTTTTGACTGCACCTTGCCGGAAATGATCTGGCAGAAAATACATTGTTTTTTCTGGAATTCTTTCAATTCCTCAGGGGACATCTGCTTGATCTTTTCCTGAAGAGCCTGTACCTGCTCCTCGCTCATCTGCTGTTGTTCTTCTGCCATATCTCATTTCTTATTTTTTTATTTTATAAATGTTGTGATAGTTTTTTGGATAACACAGCTAATAGTAAGGTTTATATATGTAATAACCTATATTAACACTATGACAAAAAAATTTACAATTATTGTTGAAAAGGATGAAGAAGGATGGCTAATTTCTGAAGTAGTTGGATTGCCAGGGTGTCATACACAAGCTAAAGATATGAACCAACTTTTGGCAAGAACAAAAGAAGCTATTCAGGCATATTTAAAGAGTGGTGAAGAACCAGAAATCTCAGAAAAATTTATTGGCGTACAGCAAATTGAGGTGTAATTCTTGGCAAAATTGCCTAAACTTACTGGCAAGGAACTAGCTAAAGTAGTAGAAAAATTTGGATTCATCTATAACCATACAACCGGCAGCCACATGGTGTATAAGCATCCTGATGGAAGAAAAACAACCATCCCTCATCATTCAGGAGAAGAGATTGGACCTGGACTTCTAAATAAAATCATTAAAAAAGATTTAGGGATAGAAAGGGAAGAATTTTTGAAACACGTTTAGGATGATTCATTTAACTTTTAAGCAAACTTTTTATACACTTCTGTTTAAATTGAATTAATTATGACAAAACTAATCTTAGACCTGAATAAATCATTAGGGCAGAATGCTTCCTTGTATTTTGACAAGGCCAAGAAGATGAAGAAGAAACTTAAAGGTGCTGAAGAAGCATTAAGCAAGAGCATAAAAGAACTGGAAAAATTAGAAAGAAAAAAAGAGAAATTTGATATTGCTGAGAAGGAAAAAGAAAAATTAAGGCAAAGAAAACAGGAATGGTATGAAAAATTCAGGTGGTTTAGGAGTTCTGAAGGATTTTTGATAATTGGCGGAAGAGATGCAACTTCCAATGAAATTGTCATAAAAAAACACGCAGAGAAGAATGACCTGGTATTTCACACAGATATGACTGGCAGCCCCTTTTTTGTAATCAAAACTGAAGGTAAGAAACCCGGAGAAAAAACAATTCATGAGGCAGCTGATGCCACTATTACATTTTCCCGTGCCTTTAAGCTGAATATGACAACAACACCAACTTTCATGGCAAAACCCGAACAATTGACAAAAGAAGCAAAGTCCGGAGAATTTGTTCCAAAAGGTGGTTTTGTCACAACCGGTAAATTAGAGTATATAGATAATAAGATCAATCTTGCAGTGGGCATGACAAAGGAAAATGCAGTAATGTCCGGGCCTTTGGAAGCTGTCAAAAAACACTGCGAAAAATTTGTTCAATTGCAGCAGGGAAATGATAAGGTAAGCAAGGCTGCAAAATACATCCAATATAAGTTAGGCGGCAATTTAGATGATATAATAAGGGCATTGCCTGCTGGAAGTTTTAAAATAGTAAAATGATATCATCCATAGATATGAAGGATTTGGAAGATAACTGCGGAATTCCTAAGATTGTCCTGATGGAAAATGCAGGCAAGGGTATTGCCAATGTTTTAAAAGAAAAATCCAGTATGAAAGATAAAAGAATCTTAATTGTTTCTTATCACGGCAACAATGGAGGGGATGGATTTGTTGCTGCCAGATATTTAGCTGATGAAGCAGAGGTTGACGTTCTTTTCATCGGTGATGAACCAAAGTTAACAGCAGACTCTAAAATCAATTATAAGAAGATAATAAACAACCATAATATCCAATTCCCGGTTCTGGAAGCGATCGACTTTTCGGATTATGATATGATTTTAGATGCTATTTTTGGCACTGGAATTTCCGGTGAGATAAAGGATCCTTTGGCAACACTGATATCTAAACTGAATAAGGCAAAAGCAAATAAGATCTCTGTCGACATCCCATCAGGCATAGATCCTGATACTGGGGAAAAGGCGAATGTTGCATTTGAGCCTGATTTGATAATCACGATGCATGATATCAAGAAAGGTTTAGAATCTTTAAAAGAAAAGACAGTTATTGTTGATATTGGGATTAAAAAATGAACTACATCTCAAGAAAAGACATCAAATTGCCTGTTAGGAAAAAATCCAGCAAAAAAGGAGATAATGGCCGTGTCTTGATAATTGGAGGAAGCAAAGAGTATGTGGGAGCTGTTGCCTTGGCTGGCTTAGCTGCTTTACGTTCGGGTTGCGACTGGGTTACGATTGCTGCTCCTGAAAAGGTTGCATGGGCCATTAATACATTATCAGCAGATTTAGTGACTGTAAAATTAAAAGGAGATCATACCTCTTTAAAGCATTATAAAGAATTATTGAAATTAAGTAATAAATATGATGTTGTTTTGATAGGGAATGGAATTGGATTAAGAAATGATACTAAAAAACTAATTAAAAAATTAATGAATAATAATATCGTAAAGAAAAAATTAAAAGTAATTGATGCAGATGCAATTAAAGCTTTATCAATAAACGATTTAAATAATTCAATAATAACTCCTCATAAAAGGGAATTCAAAATATTATTAAAAAATTCCAAGATTGCTGAAAATTCATTGAAAAATAAAATAAAAAATAATATAATCCTCTTAAAAGGACAGATTGATGTGATTATTACTGAAAATCAAAATTTCTTCAACAAAACCGGAAATGCCGGAATGTCAAAAGCAGGCACGGGAGATGTTCTAGCCGGTTTGGCTGCTGGTTTTCTGGCTCAAAGCAAAGATCTAAGACAAAGCGCGGTAAATGCAGCTTACTTTAACGGATTAGCAGGAGATATTCTTCTGAAAAAGAAAAAAGGATTTACTTATTTGGCAAGTGATATGGTTGATGAGATTAAAAGAATTCTAAAATAGTTTTTTCTTGAAATAAAAACAACTTAAATTTTTTATAATGTTTGAACTACGATTTTTAAATTTTATAGTAAAACCAAAACATTTATATACTATTATTTCAACTAATATAAAAACTAATTGTTTAATTAATAAAAAAACTATTAAAAATAATAGTATAATGGTAAAAATCCAGAAACTTCCGTCGGGGCAGCTTGTCATAACTATTCCTAAAGTTCTTGCAGAATATGAAGGCCTTGAAAAAGGCTCTGAAATAGAGTTCAAAAAGCACAAAGAGGGATTTATTTTAGAAATAAAGAAGAAAAAAATTTGAAAAGGGGTGTTTGAGAAGATGAATGTAGAAGATTTGGCTTATTTACTTGGGAAAACAAAACAAGAAACAGTAGCGATGTTAAAAGAGACTGATGTTATTGAATTGAATCTGAGTGAAAAGAATAGATTAGAGAAAAAAGAAGATGGAGAGATAAAAATCATGGATTAAAATGGTTGTCAGCGAAGTATTTATTGAATTAAGCATAATTATAATTATTGCAATTGCTGTTACAGTAATTACAAAACTATTAAGGCAGCCTCTGATCATAGGATATATTCTGACTGGAATTCTTGTAAGCCCGTATTTCCTTGATATTGTTCATTCAAAAGATGCTATTTCAACTTTTGCTGAAATAGGAGTTGCTTTGCTTTTGTTTATGGTTGGATTAAACCTAAATCCAAAAATTATAAAGGATGTTGGCAAAGTTTCTCTAATAACAGGTGTTGGGCAAGTCCTATTTACATCTTTAATAGGTTTTTTTATTGCAAGGCTTCTTGGATTTTCTACATTAGTCTCGGTATATATTGCAGTTGCAGTGTCATTTAGCAGTACAATTATTATAATGAAACTTTTATCTGATAAAGGCGACATAGAAACTTTGTATGGAAGAATTTCCGTTGGTTTCCTAATTGTTCAGGATATAATTGCTATTCTTATTCTTATGGTTATATCTTCACTTTCAAATAGGGTAGGTATGTCCAGTATAGACTTTGATACGTTTCTAAGAGGTATAGTCTTGGTTGTATTAATCATTACATTGGGATTCTATTTCCTTCCAAAACTTACAATACATATTGCAAAGTCCCAAGAATTTTTGCTGCTGTTTTCAGTTGGTTGGGCTTTGGCTTTGGCATCGTTGTTTTTTCATCTGGGTTTTTCAATGGAAGTGGGAGCTCTTTTGGCAGGTGTCGTATTGTCAACATCGCCATATCGCTATGAGATTGTTTCCAAGATGAAACCATTGAGAGACTTCTTTATTATCATGTTTTTCATACTGCTTGGCTCTCAAATGGTTTTTGCAAATATAAGCCAGTTTGTAATACCAATAATAATATTTTCTGTATTTATTTTATTTGGCAACCCATTAATTGTCATATTGCTGATGGGTTTTCTTGGCTACACCAAAAGGAATAGCTTTTTAGCAGGATTGACAGTTGCGCAAATAAGCGAATTTTCCTTGATTCTTATAGCTTTAGGAGTAAAAGTAGGACATTTAACAAATGAGATTTTGTCAGTTGTTACAGTTATAGGCCTGATAACAATGGCCGGATCAACATACTTTATACTTTATGGAAATAAAATATATCAGGTTTTGTCTCCATATTTGGGCATATTAGAGAGAAAGGGAAAAAAGGTTGATGAGCATCGTTATCAAAAGGATCATGCCTATGACATTATACTTTTTGGATATGATAGAATAGGATTCAGCTTATTGGAATCGTTTAATAAAATAAGGAAAAAATTTCTTGTTGTAGATTACAATCCTGAAACAATTACCAATTTGGCAAAGAGCGGCATAGATTGCATTTATGGTGATGCGTCAGATTCGGAAATGCTGAATGAACTAAATTTTAAAAAAGCTAGGATGGTTATATCTACAATACATGATGTCGAAACAAATCTTCTATTGACCCATAAAATCAGAGAATCAAATAAAAATACCATCATCATAGTGGTTTCACATCAGATTGATGAAGCCCTTAGGCTTTACAATGAAGGCGCAACTTATGTGATTTTGCCGCATTTCCTTGGGGGCAATTATACTTCCACTATGATAGAGCGATATGGATTAAATATCAATAAATTTTTGAAAGACAAGGTCAAGCATATAGAACATTTAAAAAATAGAAAATCAGCAGGCCATGAGCATCCTTCACACAGATGAAACCAAAAATTTTGTTAAGATCAAAAGGGAAAAGTCTTGAGCCAATATTAAGGATTGGCAAGAACGGTTTGACAGATAGTGTTATTGAAGAAGTTAAAATTCTCCTAAAAAACAGGAAACTTATCAAAATAAAATTACTTAAGTCATCCAGTAAAAATAAAAAGGAAATGATAAATAAGATAATAGAAAATACTGATTCTGAACTGATAGAATCTGTGGGGAATGTTGTAGTCTTATATAGAAAATAGAAAAATTTAATTGCCTATACTATGTCTATACCTAAATAAGATGGAATGGTTAATATTTGCATTGATCGGGCAGTTCTTAATATCTTTTGCAGTTATATTTGCAAAAATAATAAGGACTAAAGTAGTAAAAGACACTTTAGTGTATTTTGTCTATGTAGGATTTATTTCTTTTTTTGTGGTTTTGGTTTTAATTCCGATTATCGGTCTTGAAGTCCAGGATAAAACATTCTTATTGTATGCATTCCTGACTACTTTGCCGCTTGCACTGGGCACTTATTTTATTTTAAGGGCATTTTCTATGGAAGATGCTTCCAAGATAAGCATATTTCTGCAAGTGCAGCCTGTTTTTGTCCTTATACTTGCGACTATTTTTTTAAGTGAAATTTTGACATTAAAGCAATACACAGGTTTTTTCATAATCTTTTCAGGAAGCTTAATTGCATCATACAGGTTCAATTCATTTAAAAAAATCTCAAAAGGATTCTGGTTTTTGATGGCAACAAACATTTTTTGGGCGACTCATTATATCATGGCAAAATATTCATATACTGTTTATGGCTTCTGGAACACATTCATCATGGTAAGAATCTACTTTATGGTTTTATCAGTAATTGTTTTAATTTATCTGATAAATAAGCAAAGATTCAAGCTCCATAAAATCCTGACAAAAGGAACTACTTTTTTATGGTTGAATGAAACAATGGCTGTTATAGCTCTTGGCTTTACACAATATGCATTATCAATAGGCCAGGCTTCATTAGTCTCGATCGTAAGAGGCACAAATGCCATTTTCGTTTTAATGCTTGCTTACTTATTTTCAAAGAGATTACCGGCCTTGTTAAAGGAGGAATTCAACAAGAAAATAATTTCCCAGAAAATAATAGCTATTTTCCTGATTATTGCAGGTTTAGTGCTGATAAATTTGTGAGATAGCCTTCTTACAGAAACATTTAAACAGTGGAAAATCTGAAGGATTTTCGAGTTTAAAGGTCCGAAAAATCCTTTTTGATTTTTCGATACCTTTAAATACTAAAAGATATATTAATATACGAAATACTATACTGGACAGTAGTTTTAATTAGAATAAGGTTTAAAATGCCAACTGAAGCAGAACTTAAAAAATACGGTTTCAATGTAACAGAGGAAGCTGAAGAAACCAGAGGCACAACGCTAAAGACAGGATTTCCAAAACCTGCCAGGCGCTATAGGGTCCATTATGAAGGTTATAATGTTTCTATTGAAGAGCCATACTTTTGGGTTTTGCATTATCTCAGATATTTTGCAGGTTTTCCCCATGTGGATAAGATAACTGATGTGTTTGCAGCTGCAGAGAACAGCGCTTTTTTTGGTGCATCTCAGCAAAGATTGGGGCTACAACAGGACAAGGTTTCCCAATTCCTGGCAACAATAGGAAAAATGGTGAGGGAACTTTTCCAGTTAGTGAGGGAATTGAGGATTTTAGATGAAAGGCTGGGATACTATGCTGATTCTTACACAACCAGCAGGAGCAGCGAAAGCGCTGAAATAACATTGAAAGGGACATGGGTTGATATGGTTGAACAAGGGGCAAAGAATCCAGCTTCTGTGTATGGGATGGCCCGGGAAGTCCAGTTCACAACCCTGCCTGATCTGTTTTTTTCAACACATCCTATAAAACAAGAGGATGTTGATGATGTAGTGGAAAGTGAAAGAGGAGCTTTTAACAGAAAGGTAAGGGAAGTTTTGAAAAGAAAATTAAGAAGCTTCCTGGCATGGAAAGAGCATACTTTTGAAGAATTAAAAAACAGAAGAGTTTTCACTTTAAAATTCTTGAGGCAGCATTATGAGGTCATAAAGATGTACATGGTATGGGTAAAGCCTTATCTAAGGAATATCCAAAGGCTTCAATTGGATCAGACCAAGACAGAAACTGCAGATCTACTTGTTGCTTTTGAAAGCTCGATGATAGAAGTTGAGATTTTAGCAAGAAAACCAGGCAAGGTAAATGAGTGCATTCTCATCCATTACCTGTTCAGGACAAGGCCTGAAATGAATTATACTCAAGAGTATCAAAGAGGCCCAATACATCTGGGCAGGGTTGAGATAGATTTCAGGGCTTATGCCTGGACTGAAAAAGAGATTGAAAACTATAAGAAGATGCGTAATCAGGAGGATTTCCAGCTTTTAAGTGTTATAGACACTTCGGTAAAAGCTGCGATGGAGTCTTTAGGGGATGAATTGATGCGCTATTTGGATGAGGCTGGAGAAGAGATGGGAGCGAAAGCAGAAAAAGAAAGTCAAAAGAGCTCTTTGTCAAGCCCTTACACTTCGATCTTCAAAGGTTTTACTGACATGTTCAAAGGTTTCAAAGTTCCTAAAGAAGTCAAGAAAGCAAGACAGAAGCCAAAAAAGAATGATATTTTCAAGTTAGGCATTGCCAGAAAAACAGCACAGGATAATGCAAAGGATATCATGTGGACTATCTATGATCATTTCAAGAAGCACCATAATATGCTGAATTGGTAAAAATAGCTGAAGGCTATTTTTAGGCCTCCCCACTAGTGATTTACAGCATGATGTGCCCACCCCTAACAAAAATAAAAAAATATTGAAAAAAAGGTTTTGAAAATGCAATTTGACGATGGAAATTACAGCCACCATCCCATGTCCGATTATGTCAGCACAATGGACCCTGAGGTTTATGGGCATGAAACGCCGGCAGCTTCTCAGGATGTAACTTTGGGCATCAATGAGATAGGTATGAGTGTTCCTATGGGCATTTCTGCATCCAATGTTGCAGGAATCTATTCCAAGATAAGGATGGGTGCCGGAAATCTTGAGATACAGTTTCCTGGCTATAGGACCGGACAAAGAAATGCACAGACTCCCGGCCTTTTAGGCGAGGACCAAAGACAGGCTTTGAGGGAGATGCAGGAAGCTAATGAAGTCAGGTTTACAACTCATGCAAGCTATGGGCTTATGGGCATGATGGGCAGGGATGAAAGGGGAAATTTTTCACTTTACGGCGCAAACATGGATCTAATGGAATTAAAGCGTGCAATAGATTTCCAGGCAGATATGGGCGGCGGCTCTGTTGTAATGCATTCCGGTGAATTTGAAAGGCCGATGACTGATATGGTTTTGGATGATGAAACAGGAACAATCAACTTATCAAGGGATGAAACAGGCAGACTGTTAGTAAAGCAGGGGCATACTCAGGAAATGGATGCAAAATTTGACTTGATGGATGACCGGACTTCACAAAAAATGGAGACTGTGCAAAAAGACAGATTAGTAGCTTATCCAGTTTGGAAAAAAGCAGAAGAGGATTATGAATATAATGCGCATAAAAAAGATCCTTCTGGAAAATCTGAAGGGACAATAGTCCATGTTAAAAAAGGTGATTATGTAGACTATCAGGAAAGATTGATAGAAGACCCATACGATAACATCAAGGGAAGAGTACCTGTGTACGATCCGGAATCCGGCAGATTCAAAACAAAATTAATGCATTTTGACGATTTTAGAAAAGAGACTGAAGAATATAACGATTGGCTAAAAAACAAAGGCGGTTATAAAAAAATGTTTGGAAAAGAATGGCATGAAGATCCTAATTGGTTTTATTATAAGCTGTATCCGGAAGAAAAATTTTTACATGCAACTTTAGAGACGCAAGAAGGGCATTCAAGAGGGTGGGCTTTGCAATTTGGGCAGGAATCTGAAGAATTGATTGAAGGCCTGGAAAAATTAAATAAGACATTAGAATACTATAAAAAATTAGATAAGTCAGTTCCACAGGAAGAGAAATGGAAATTATTAAAACAATACCCTGGTTTTAGTAAGAATATTGCTGCTGGTATGGAGTTGATCCCCTCAGAATCAAAAGACCCAGTAGAAGTTTTGGAAAATGCCAAGAAAGAGGTTGAAAGAAGATTAGAGTATTCAAGGGAATCTTCTGTTTCACAAGAGCAGCAGGCAGAGGATACTGCGCATACAAGAGAACATCTAATTACTCCAATCAAGAGGCTTGAGAAGGATGGCCTTAGGATGTATGCGGAAGCAGGAATCCATGCGATGCAGAAAACTTCTGATCCAGAAAATCCTGTTACAGTCGCTATCGAAAATCTGTTTCCGGAAAGGTTTGGCGGCCATATTGAAGAATTAAAATGGATAATCCGTAAATCAAGGGACCGAATGACAGATTTATTGACAAAGCCCTATATAGAAGAGGGTGTTTCAAGAAATCCGGTTGATATGAATGAAGAAAAACTTAGAGAAGGTGTATTGCAAGAAAACCCTTTTTACAAGGGAATTTCCCGTGATGAAGCACAAAAAATATCTGAAAAACACATTAAAGCTACTATTGACACTGGACATTTAAACATGTGGAGAAAATTTTGGCAGCAAGATCCTAAACTGGATAGGGAGGAAAATGATGCAAAATTCAAGAAATGGTATCTGGGCCAGATAGAAAGCCTCGCAAAAGACGGAATGGTTGGGAATGTGCATTTAGCAGACAATTTTGGCTACCAGGATGATCATTTAAGCCCGGGCCAGGGAAACGCTCCGGTAAAGGAAGCAGTTGCAATAATAAAAAAACATGGCTATGACAAGGCTATTACTGTTGAACCCGGTGCAGATGCAACTACTGATTTAAGTGATTTTCATGGTTTGATGAAAACATGGAGATTGTTTGGAAGCCCGATCTATGGGATGGGGGGGGCAGGAGGAGGATCTCAAGCACCTCAAAACTGGACAGATATACAATACAGCTACTTTGGGCAGAACCAGCCTCCAAATTATGTGTTCGGCGGCTACGCTCCAAGCAACGACTGGACAATGTGGAGTGCAGTATCTTTGGAGTAATTTATATAAAATTTAAGAAAAAGATTTATATACATAATTCAATACTTATTCTTTTATTTGTAAATTAAAAATGGCGGAATTGGATAAAGACGAACTAAAAAAACTTTCCCCAACACAAAAATTAAAGAAACTAAAAGAACTTGAAGAGGAAAGAAAAAAGGAAGCCACTGAAATAGACACACTGATAAAAGAGTCTATGAAAGAGATAAAAACAGATGAAGTAGCAACCGAAATAACTCCAGAGCCAAGAGATGTTGATATAGGAAGATTGTTTGGTGCGGAAGAAGAGCAGCTTGAACAGACTGTCAAGGCAGAATCAAGAGAAGAAGAGCAGCTGAAGTACATAAGCACATCGAAAGCCCTTGAGGATTATGAAGTCTTACAGGATATTTCTTATGCTTCAATGATGGGGACAATAAAGCCTGCTCAAATGGATGCTGTAGATAAGATTGGAGAGAGGCTTGACAGGGCAAAATATGTTTCAGCAAGCGCAGAAGCAGCGAATATTTTAGTTGCTTCAAAAGCAACTTTGCATAAAATAAAAAAATACGCAGGTTTGGATTAACTACCTTCTTAATAGAATCACTAACAAACTGATCCCTGCAATTAAAATAATAACTTCACCAGCAATAACACTAATCATCAGTATATTCCCATTTGATATTTTCTTCTCTTTTACTGCAGGATTTGAAACAGCTGCTCCCGTAATACCGGTTTTTATTGGCTGAGAAGTTATTTGGACATTTTCTGCATTAATAGCTTCTTTTATCTCTTCATTTTTTCCTTCGA
>Ga0187833_10005868_pt1 | contig 11481 bp, 6 predicted proteins | sample ETNtaG_37_FD_167968 | JGI IMG/M metagenome (GOLD analysis project Ga0187833, IMG submission 167968) | Marine microbial and viral communities from oxygen minimum zone, Eastern Pacific Ocean - ETNP2014_SV_400_PacBio MetaG (Illumina Assembly) | ecosystem: Environmental > Aquatic > Marine > Hypoxic... | reverse complement strand
TTGCCTATCCTCCCAGCGGTTTCAACAACTGTCATCGCCATTTCCCTGAACTTCTGGAAGCAGTCAAAAGAGGAGTCCTTGTCGCCGGTGGATTGCCATTGGAATTCCCGACCATTTCCTTAGGAGAAGCCTTCATCAATCCCACCAGTCTGATGTTCAGAAACCTCATGTCAATGGACGTCGAGGAAATGATCCGTGCACAACCCATGGATTCAGTGGTTTTAATTGGCGGTTGCGACAAAACTATACCAGCACAGCTGATGGGAGCAGTATCAGCAGGTCTTCCTGCCATTCAATTGGTGGCAGGCCCTATGATGACCGGGACTCATGAGGGTGAACAATTGGGGGCCTGTACCGATTGCAGAAGGTTCTGGGCTCAGTATCGTGCTGGGGAAAAGTCGAAGGCTGAGATTGACAGGATTGAAGGTCGGCTTGCTACAACAGCAGGAACATGTCCAGTTATGGGTACGGCAAGTACTATGGCCTGTCTTGTGGAAACACTAGGTTTCGCGCTTCCAGGCACTGCAGCAATTCCAGCAATACATGCAGACCGCTTGAGGTCATCTGAAGCAACTGGAGAACGTGCGGTTGCAATGGCCAACGATGGTTTAACTCCCGATCAATTGCTGACCAACGAATCAATTGAAAATGCTATGAGGGTTCTTTTGGCGATTGGAGGATCCACGAATGCAGTGATACACCTTACTGCCATTGCCGGACGGCTGGGACTGGATGTTTCTCTTCAAGCCCTGAATCGCTTGAGCGATTCAACCCCTTTGCTCGTCAATCTGAAACCGAGCGGTTCACATTACATGGAGGACTTTTTTGCTGCGGGTGGAGTGGGTGCGGTATTAAGGGAACTCAAGCCCCTCCTTCACCTTGACTGCCTCAACATCACCGGTCAGACCCTGAGGGAAAGACTTGAGAGGGAAGATTCGTACGTTGATCACGAAGTCATACGCCCATTGAATGAACCGGTAGAACCCTATGGAGGTTTGGTGTCCCTTTTTGGATCCCTTGCGCCTCAGGGAGCGATTCTCAAACGTTCGGCAGCAGATTCTTCACTATTTGAAAGAAAAGGCCGGGCCTTTGTCTTCCATTCGCTGGAGGATTTATCAAGCCGAATTGACGATCCCGAATTGGAGGTGAAGACTGATGATTTTCTGATCCTGCAGAATGCCGGTCCCCGCAGCGGAACGGGGATGCCGGAATCGGGTTATCTTCCCATTCCCGCAAAACTGTCAAAAACAGGGGTGAAGGACATGGTCCGGATTTCTGATGCCAGGATGAGCGGAACGGCTTTTGGCACGATCATCCTTCATGTGACTCCGGAAGCTTCGGTGGGAGGACCACTTGGTCTAGTCCGAACTGGAGATATAATTGAATTAAGTGTGACAAACCGGCGTTTGGATTTAAATGTTCAAAAAAATGAGCTAAAAAGACGCAGGGAGGAAATGAAATACAAACCTGAATTAAAGAGGGAAAATACAGAACGCGGTTATGCCTGGCTTTATCAGAACCATGTTCTTCAGGCTGATGAAGGATGTGATTTTGATTTCCTAAAGGCAAGGGAACAAATTTGAATTTGTGTTTTCATGATTGGTGTTCTCCTATTTGAATTTGTGTTTTCATGATTGGTGTTCTCCTATTTGAATTTCCAGTTAATACTAGGATGGTAGGCTTTTATTGAATGTTCTGGGATTTAATAAAATATAAGTTTTAAAAGAATGGGGTAGGTTGTGAATGATATTGTTGATTTGATTATTAAGGGAAAACCCTCAGATGTTTCAGACAATGAAAATTATGAATATTTAACATTATAAATATATATGGATAGTTGTTTAAAGGGGAAAAATGCCTTAATAACAGGTTCTAGTAGCGGCATAGGTAAAGGTATTGCGATCGCTTTGGCTAAAGAAGGTGTAAATATAATAGTAGCTAGCAGGAATCCTGACCCAAATGTGATAAAAGAAATTCAATCTCTAGGTGTTATGGCAACAAGTTTAAGTATTGATGTAAGCAAGGAAAGTCAAATTACTAAAATGTTTAATAATACGATGAAAAAAATTAGCATCTTGGATTTATTTATAAATAATGTCGCTTCTCATTGGGATGAACCTGTAACTAAAATTACAACAAAAAATTGGTTTAAAGTCATAAATACCAATCTCACATCTTGTATATTAGCTTGTAGAGAAGCATCACGTTTAATGATTGCTCAAAAGACTGGCAATATATTAATAATTGGATCCACTGCTACTTGGAATCCATTAGCAGGAGAAGCTACATATAGAATATCTAAGGTAGGTGTTAGTTCATATATGGAAACATTAGCAGTTGAATTAGCACCATTTGGAATTAGAGTTAATTTACTTACACCTGGTGGGTTTAATACTCCCATGTTGGATAAATTAGATCCTAGATTGAAAAATCAAACAGTAAAACGTGAAATACCATTAAAGCGTTTAGGTAATACTGAAGAGTTGGGTCCATCTGCAATTTTATTATTATCAGACAAATTAAGTCCGTATACAACTGGTTCTGAATTAGTAGTAGATGGTGGACTTAAATTACGTCCACTTCCTATTTTCAATAACAATGAACTAATTAAAATGAATTCATAAAATAATTTTATATGAATATTAAAAATGATAATTAAATATAAAAATTTAACTAAAATCATAAATAATATTTTTTTAAAGTATGGTGTTTCGGATAGAGATTCCAATCTTTTAACTAAGAATTTAGTCGAAACTGAAATGATGGGTTTTACTTCACATGGTATTCAAAGGGTAGAGCAATATATAAATGATATCAAAATTGGTAAAATTCAATTGGGTAAAAAAATAAAAATTACTAAAAAAACACCTACTACATCAATACTTCATGGGGGATGGAATTTTGGCCAAGTTACGGCTATTCATGGAGTAAATATAGTTTCTAAAATGGCTGAAAATTATGGCACTGGGTGTATTATTATACGAGGTGCTACACATGTGGGTCGAGTTGGAGCTTTTACAGAAATGCTTGCAAAATCTGGATTTATAGGAATAGCTATGACTAGTGCCGGGAAACCGGGACATTGGGTGGCTCCTTTTGGAGGACGTGAGGGACGTTTGTGTACTAGCCCAATTGCGTTTGCTGCACCAACAAATGATGAACCCATTTCTATGGATTTTTCAACAAGCAGTATGCCTGAAGGGAATATAAGGTATTTGAAAAATGTTGGTCAAATGTTACCAGATAAATATATTATTGATGAAAATGGGAATCCTAGTTCTGATCCTTCAGATTTGTATAATAGACAAGGACTCCCTGCAGGAGCCATATTACCTTTTGGTGGTATACAGGGTTATAAAAGCTTTGGATTAGGAATAATGGCACATATACTTAGTGCTTTATTAGGAAATGCTATATGGGAAAAAGATGGTATAGTGGGTGAAACTAATGGTTTGTGGTTATTAGCTATAAAAATTGAATCATTTATGGGGGAAAAAATATTTTCAGATGAAATGGATAAGCTAATTACATATATTCGTTCCTCTAAATTAAATAAAGATAGCTCAGGAATAATTATGCCTGGTGAAAAAGAATTTGCTAATTTCAGAAACTGCAAACTTAAAGGAATTAATATTGAAAAAAAGATATGGAATCAAATACTATCCTTATAAATATTTAAGTGTTATATTTTAGTTAAGGAGCTTGTAAATATATAAATAAATTGAAAAATTTTACATGTAATCTGAAAGTATCTTTTGTAGTATTTTACTTTAATTTTTATGAATTATTTATTATAAAAATTAATATCGTAATAACGTGAATTCATATCATAAGTGTATAAGGCAATGATGCTCGTTAAAGTCCCAGATTTCGTATTACGAAGTAGGGCAAGCTTCTGTAATCAAGGAATCTTTAACACTTTGAACTAGTAATATGCCTTATGTCTTGCCGCCAACTTGCCTTTGAAGAGAGACATTATCTTGAGACCCAGTGGAAGCTGGGAGTCTCCCAGAACCTGATCGCCCGGACATTGGTCAGTGCCTGTCGAACATTAGACAGGAGCTTTCCAGAAGCCGGGTACTCAAGAACCATTGCTACAAGCAGACCGATAGCAGGGTCAACAGCGCCATGTGGTTAACAGAAGTCCACCAGGATGACGCAAGAGCAATGAAGTCCATAGTCGGAAACCTGCTGAGGCATGACTGAAGCCCTAAACTGATTTCAGGACACCTAATGTAGCAAGGCCAGCAAAAGGCCTCTCATGATACGAAATATCAATACTCACTCAAATACAAGTGTTATGGTGACAACTTATACTTACACATGTGCAGTCATCGAAAGTAATGTCGAAAGCGCTGCGGTGGCACGTCCTGTTCCAGGGGTATTCATAAACGGGTGAACTTCGAGGCCCGGCCCGAAACAACCAACCGCATGGAGCACCTCGGAAACTGGGAAGACAACACTATGACCGTAAAGTGCCATCAGGTGGCCATGGTCAACTTGGACGGACAAGAGTTCAAGTATCCGGCTTCTATGGGCCTGTGGCTAGTGAAATCGCCGAAACGGTCACTAAATCTATCGTTACCTTACTGGAAGCATTAAATTACTTTGTCTACACCGACACCTATGACAACAGAAAGGGGTTCACATGGGATGAAACACTCCCAAAAATACTTAAGTTTCAAACCTGTTATACCAAGACCTTCCATTAATGGGAGCGAAGTCAGAAAGAAAACGCCAATGGGTTCCTTGCGACAGTATTTCCTAATAACCAGAGAACTTCTTGAGGTTCCCTATCAGCAGGAAATCCAAGCTGTTCATGTCAACTCAAGAACCGGGAAATGCTAGGGATTTCAAACTCCCTATGAGGTCTTTTGCCAGCTTACTACATCGATACCGAAAAAATCATCGCTTAAACACTTATATCTTGAATTATCGTCCTTATAATAAAATGGGAAAAATATTAAATGCTATTAATTTTATAGATTGTCATAATATTTTAGGTGAGGGGATTATATGGGATAAATGTAACCAAACGCTATATTGGCTGGACATGATAGAGCCTTCAAAATTATTTAAATGGCAGCCATCCTATAAAAATAAATACGATATTTTCGTAATGCCTGAAATGATAACAGCAATTTCATTGACAAAAAAAAATGGGTTAATTATTGCTTCAAAAAAAGGAATAAATTTTTATGATTTTATTAAAAAAGATTTAATCCCATTAGTTCAAATTGAAAATCATTTACCTAATAATAGATTGAATGACGGAGGTAGTGATAGAAATGGAAGGTTTTGGTTTGGTACAATGGAAAATAATATTTCTAATAAAGGGATAGAAACTAATATTTCTAGTAATACTGGTTCAATATATAGATTAGATGCAGACATGTCTTATCATTGTATGGAGCAAAATCTATATTGTACAAATACTTTTGTATGGAACCCAGATAATACAATAATGTATTTTACAGACTCAATTTCTGGGAAAATATTTTCATATAATTATAATCATGAAAAAGGGATAATTAATAATAAAAAGATTTTTGCAAAAACCACTGATGGTAGCTTCCCTGATGGATCGACTATTGATTCAGAAGGATATTTGTGGACTTGTTGTTATGGTAGTGGGAATGTATGCAGATTTTCTCCAGAGGGCAAAATCGATTGTATAGTAAAAGTTCCTGTAAAAGGTGTTACTAATTGTACTTTCGGCGGATTAAAATTAGAAACATTGTTTATTACAACTTCAAGTTGGGGAATGAAAAGAAACGATATTTTAAAATATCCACATGCTGGTAATTTATTTTCGGTGGAGACTGGTATAAAAGGGTTGCCTGACGAACGATTTAACGGATAATTCTTTATCTTAATTTAGTATCTAAACAGAAATCGAAAAAAACCATATAGTATCATAATTATTTTTATTGCGAAGCTTTCAGTAAAATACTCCTTTCATTGGATCCTAAATAATTTAATACGTAGCCAATACACTTCAACTTATAAAGGACTAAATTTTATTATAATTAAGTCTATAATATTTATTCAATAATATATTTTTATCTATAAAACTAAATAGATCTTTATATTAGTATAATATTCGATATAATATAATTTTATGTAAGGCTTTAGTAGCTAAAGCGTTCACAAATAGATTATTGCTACAAATTACATCAGAATCATAATATATACTAAATTTAAGATCTAATATAGATTAATCATAAATATTATTTCAATGAATAATTAGCTCATGCAACGTTAAACATTATTATCAAAAGTTGCAAAGTATCTTAGGTAGTTAAATGCAAATTCATATACTCACATAAACATCCATATAATTTATTACTAAACCATTGTATATTATTTTAATCTACTCATAATGTCTTCAGCATGACTTATAATATATTCATAATCACTACCAATTTGTACCCAATCTACTCCTAATGAAACCATTTTCTTTGCATATATAACATTTATTGGCATACCAATACCTATTATCTTTTTATATTTTTTTGCAGTCATTATTATGTGCTCAATTGCCTCTTGTACAATTGTATTATGGATGTCTCCTAGTTTATGAATAGCTCCTGACAAATCGTAAGGACCAATAACAATTGAATCCAAATTATTTATTTGAGCAATATCTTCTATCGCATTAAATGCTCCCATCGTTTCTATCATAACTGCAACAAATATATTCTTATTTGCCTGTTCAAAATGAGTATGATTAATAGGGCGATAATTTGAAGGTACTCTAGGACCGACTCCACGTTTACCTTTAGGTGGATAACGACAATTATCACAAAAAGCAACGGCTTCTTCTAAATTGTGAATTTGCGAGGCAATAATTCCGTTAGCTCCTGCGTCTAAAACGGGTTTAATGGATGAAGGTTTATGATCGCCTATTCGGACTAATGAAAATTTTTGTTTAGATCTACAAGAAAGTAAATGTGAATTCAATGTTGATGGATCAATCATATTGTGTTCTAAATCATACCATAAAAAATCAACATTATCTGCTACAGAATCTGACAAAAGCGAGTCATTAAAAGTTATTGAAATACCATATTGAGTTCGACCCAAATCCAAATTTTTTCTAAACGTTATAACTGGTTCAAAAAATTTGTTATTTTCCATTATATCCCTATTATGGTAAGTAAATTAATAAGTTAGGCATTGATCTATAAATATATTTAAAAACCATTTATTATAAGTAGGTAATTATATTATTTAAATTGTTAAATTCTGGTAATGTGAAGTTAAACATTTAAATGGGTTCTTTAGGTGGATTAGAAGTTGCTTTATGCTATCAAATTATGATTCGTAATCATTAAATAATCATATAATTTTTTATTCACAAAATTTTACATTCATTAAGATATTAAAATATATTGTAACGCAAATGTATTATTTTTTAAAATAAGTAATTGCATATCATTCAAACAATTTCTTTTAACATACTGTTTTAATTAAACTATTTCTTTTTTTAACTTTTCTAGTTCATCACCCCCAGACATAAGATGAATCAACTTTGACTCCTTAATTTCTGATTTTAAATAAATGGATTCTAATTTCCCCTGTTTTAATATTGCAAATCTATCACCTATTGCCAGGGCATGAGATACATTATGTGTAATAAATATAATTCCAATGCCTCGTTTTTTTGCATTATTAATATATTTTAATACAACAGATGCTTGTTTAACCCCTAAAGCAGAGGTTGGTTCATCAAGAATTAATAATTTAGCACCTAAATGTTCAGCGCGAGCTACTGCTAGTGTTTGTCTTTGTCCACCTGATAGGGTTTTTACTGCCCTTGATGTTTCAACATTTGTTACTCCAATTTTTTCTATTCCCTCTTTTGCAATCGTATGCATTTTCTTTATATCTAATAATTTAAATGGGCCAAACTTTTTTGTTGGTTCAGAACCAACAAAAAAATTATCAGCTATACTCATTAATGGGAAAACAGCTAAATCCTGAAATACTGTTCTTATACCTAATTTAATTGAATCCTTTGATGACTCAAAACTTATTTTATTCCCATTATAAAATATATTTCCACTATCAGGTTTAAACACTCCTGATAGGATTTTTATCAATGTTGATTTGCCTGCGCCATTATCCCCTAAAAGGCATAATACTTCTTTGTTATAAACACTTAGTGAAACATCGGTTAATGCAACCACATTACCAAAATTTTTCATAATATTACAAATTTCAATTATTGGTATTATATTGTTATTTTTCAAAATCTTCTATTTTTTGAATGTTTCGATTTATAAAAACAGCAACTATTAAAACTAAACCTAGAACTGCTTGATACCATTCAGGTGCTATACCTATCATATAAATCCCCTGCCTTAAGACACCAAGTGTTAGACAACCTAAAAAAGTACCAATTGGTGAGCCATAACCTCCTGTTATCAATGTGCCCCCTACAACTACTGTTATAATTACTTCCATTTCTTTTAATGTACCCCTCATAGAATCAGCAGAACCAAAGCTTAAAACTTGGCATGTAGAAAATAAAGCAGCTGCGCCAGCAGTAGCCATAAATAATATAATTCTTACTTTATCTGTAGGTACACCTAATGCTCTTGCTTCCTTTTCTGAGCCACCAGTGCTAAAAATCCAATTACCAAATTTAGTTCTTTTAAGTATTAAATAACTAGTTATAGCTACTAAAATCCACCATATAACACTAGCACTAATATTCCAAAAAATTTTTCCTGCAAATATTTTATATAAAAAAGTTTCTTGTAAACCTTCATTTATTCCTCCAATTATACTTCTGCCAACAATTGATCTTGAAACACCATATGTAATTCCTCTTAGGAAAAATAAACCCCCCAGTGTGACTATTAATGATGGCATTTTAGCTTTAACAACAATAAAGCCCTGAAGAGCTCCAAAAATTAATGCAAAAATAAATGTAATAACTAATGCAAGCCAAACAGGCATATTCCATTCTACTATACACAATCCTATAAGCATACTTGTTGCTGCTACCATTGAACCTACAGAAAGATCAAATTCGCCAGATATAAGAAGTAAGGTAGCAAACATGCCAATTATTCCTATCGAAACTGACATATCAAGTATTGATCTAAAAACAATAATTGAATTAAAACCATTGTCATTAGCAGCTATACTAAAAAATGTGTAAATTATAACTAAACCCACTGCTGCACCAAATTCTGGACGTCTTGTTATATTCATAAGATATTTTTTCGGATTAATTAGAAAATCAGTATCTTTACTTATTAAAAAAATTTTTGCCATCGATAAGATGGAAATATATAAAAAGGATCCGCAGTCTATGCTGGTATTGTAATCTTGGGAAATTGAGCAAACTTAGAGAAAATAAATTTAGCTTAAAAAATAAAGACAGAAGCCAAAACGTAATTCAATATGAATCTAATTTCTCTTAAATAAACTCCCTATCTCCATTTATTTGCCCGAGGCATAAATTGTACGGGATTATCTCTGTTTGATATTAAATATTTATACCAACTGTATGTTAGAAAAGATTTAAAAGTCGAAATTATCTGAACAATTTAAGCACTATATACTCTAAAATAAAAGAAGGGGTTGTATCCATTTTACTGGTCTAATGTTATGACGACGGACGGATGAAAAATCCTAACTTCTATCTAATTGGCCTGGACAATTACCATAAGACATTGTAGGAATTCGATTAATGGTTTCCAACAGAACAAACTTGTCTTAATTATTTAGAACAAACTTCGTAGGCCAGATAGTTTTATATGCCCTGTATGCAGTGACCGCAAATTATGGCGGATGAGTACGGGACTCTTTCGTTGTTCTGCTTGCAAACTTAAGATCTCCATTATTTCTGAAACTGGATTTCAAGGTACTACGGAACCTCTTCGTTTCTGGTTTCAAGTGATTTGGTATGTAACGAGTCAAAAATTTGGTGGAAGCCCATTGGGCCTTAAGCATGACCTTGTTTTGGAGAACTACCAAACTGCATGGAGCTAGCTTCATAAGAAGCTTCATGCAATGGTTAGAGAGCATAGGTCAGCACTGAGCGTAAAGATGTTAAGGCCGATGAAACTCTTGTAGGAGGAAAAGATCAAAAGACAAAAGCGGATGAGTAGTTGGGTACAAAGTAATAGTTTTAATTGCGTTTGAAGTACTTGCTCCTGAAAGATTTAGACGAGCTAAATTGCAACGGATTCCTGATGCTAGTGAAGAAATTTTGATTCCATTTGTACGTAATAATATTCAGTTTCAGTTGTTATAACTAACAATTGGAAAGGTTATAATATAATTGAGAAGTATTGATAAATACATGAAAAGATCAATATTCAAGCAGTGGATACGCCTCGTATATGCACTCATCAGGTGTTCATAGAGTTGCATCTTTATTAAAACGTAAGTTACTTGGCCACCACACCAGGGAGTTGTTCTAAATAAATATCTGGACAATTATCTTAACGAATGCACCCTTTGTTTCAATAGTCAAACCTCAAAAGCTAGCGGGATTTTATATTATCAACTTATAGAGCAGGCTGTTTTTGTACAGATCCGCTTCCGTATAAGAAAATCCTAGAGAATCAGGCATAAGGCCATGAAGCGGATGACCACTCCTTAAAAGAATTTAATCTGGTGAGGAAAATTATTTAATTCCCTCACTAGAATTATAATATTACACCAAATTACATTGATCCAGCTTTAATATATTTTAATACATTATCAGTATTATCTCTATTTATAACACTTGGTCCTGTTTTGATAATCCCAGTTGGTGATAATCCATATCGAATTTTATTTGTTAGGAAAGCTACAGACAAGTATCCCATAAGGTATTGTTGTAGATTTGTTGTAAACTGTACTTTCCCTTTTTTTAGCAATTTGAGATAATCCTCTGTATAATCCATTATTCCAACAGTAACCTTATCGAGCATTCCAAGATTTTCTAATGCCGGTACAATTGCAAGACCACTTACTCCGCACCATCCACCACTAATACCATCTATAGTAGGGTTAAGTTGAAATGCTGCCTCATATATAGATTGAGTTTTAGCGGGAGATGTAACATCTGTAATTATTTCTGTCCATTTAACTCCTGCTGCTTTTGCAGTATCTCTAAATCCTTCCCCTCGAACTTCAATATTCAATTCTCCTGGAACATGATTGTCAATTGCTACGTGTTTACAACCATAGTCATTTATAAGAGTTTTAGCAGCAAAAACACCAGAAGAATAACTGTCTTCACCGATAAAACACTCTGCTCTAAAATCGTCTACGACTTGTGCTCCACCTTGATGTAAAATTACAGGAATTCCCATATCAACAATTTCTTTTACTTTGGGTTTCATAGCAGTCGGGTCAGCTATCATTAAGCTGAATCCATCAGCTCCCTTTGCGAGAGCACCATCAATAAAAGCAATTTGCTTGATAACATCTATTTGATCTGGACCAATATATTCGGCACGTACTCCAAAATCT
>Ga0187833_10005865_pt1 | contig 11482 bp, 12 predicted proteins | sample ETNtaG_37_FD_167968 | JGI IMG/M metagenome (GOLD analysis project Ga0187833, IMG submission 167968) | Marine microbial and viral communities from oxygen minimum zone, Eastern Pacific Ocean - ETNP2014_SV_400_PacBio MetaG (Illumina Assembly) | ecosystem: Environmental > Aquatic > Marine > Hypoxic... | reverse complement strand
GTTAGCGAGAAGGGGGGTTAGAGCAAATAAAGAACTATGTAAAGGATCAAGGCAGAGATTCAGCACAACTGAAGCTTGCAAGCTTTAACTAGATACCCCGCCCCTTGGGGCGGCTGGGAGCTTCATTTATGAAAAGTTTTTCTGGGTTGATCTTATCTATGTTGATGAAGCTTTTCGAGGCAAGGGTCTTGGCAAGATGCTTTATGCTGATGTTATAGGGATTGCAAAGAAAAAAGGTTACAAAAAGGTAGTGATTGACATATTTGAAGAAAATAAAAGATCATTAGGATTTCATGATAAACTTGGTTTTAAGCCATTGTATACTATCTATCAAAAGAAGTTATGATTTGTCCTTTATCAATCCAATGATCTAAGCTCTGATGCTGTTTTTAAGAGTCCATGCTTGATCTCTGGATGGTCTTTTTGGAGATTTTCAATCATGTGTTTTATCTCTGGATCTTTTTTGTTGGGTGTGAAATGGCAATCTTTTTTCTCTGCAAGTAGTGCTGCTTCTTTATCTGTTATAGGTTTGAGCAATTTAATTACCTTCTGGTTTGTTTTTAATGATTTCCTCTGGAAAATATTCTGCAAAAAATCGTTAATCTCATCATCCAGGGTCCAGGGAATAACTACCTTGTTTGCTTTTTTCTCGGTAGTTACATAGGTTACTGGCAGATCCTTGAGGATTTCCTTTAGGAGAACCTTACAAAATCTAGAATTCACATAGATCTTATCATCCTTCTGAAAAGGCTTATTAAGTCTTACATACTTTCTTATCTTGCGTTGAATCTGCTCTATGTTTAGGGTTAATATTGTTTTTTTCATGTTACCACTTCTAAATGAACTTATAATCGAAACATTTATATAGTAGCTATACTACTCTAAAGTAGTGTGGGGGTGCTTATAGTTATCTATCACCTCTTTTTCCCAGTAGGATGCCTGGCATCCTGCAGGGGTTCAATCAAGATCACCTCTTTTTCCCTCCAGCGGGTTGCTTCGGTAATCCGTTGGTGGGTTTATATTCCTTTTTTTATTATGACTTTCGCTTTCTTTTCTTACTCTTTTTATTCTTTTTTTTCTTAAGCTTATAAATATCATAGCAGATAATTGCAACAACACTGGATAGTATTCCAACAATAATACCGATTATGAGCACTAAACGAGGATCTTTAATTTCTAGATATCCTTTTCCAAGTATCTTATCAAATCTTTCTAATTCATTTTGGGTAATAAATGCAGTCCCAATATTCCACTCTTTTTCCTTTCCATTGCTAAAATACATATCAAAATTGCTTAATTCAGTGGCGTATTCAATGTAAACTAATGAAGATAATGGGTCGTATTTGGATAGTGATGAGGCATATTCATAATAGCTGTATCCCATAATTGGAAAAATGCCTTTTTTGGTTTCTCTTATTATACTTTTTTTCACAATCCCCAGCTTATTCTCAATCACCTTTGGAATCTGTTTTTGTTGAACCCCTATGTTGTTCAGAATAACATCTGATGCGGATTTTGCTTTTGATGACTTGAATAGGCACAAGGCAAACTGATTGTTATGAAGATCTGCCTGAGCGTTTTCAATCTCCTTTTTTATTGATTCCAGGCCAGATGTTAAGAAAATGGTTGTGTACTGTAGTCTCTCTTCGGCTTCTGCAAGTTTCTTAATGCAGGATTCTTTAACAATTTCTTCATTTAATGTGACTTTTTGATTTCCTTTATTGAAAAAATTACTCCAGGAAACAGCACTGTATGCTCTCTCCATTGCATAGGCTAATTTATCACTCGAAGAGTCATTTTTTTCAATAATCGTCTCAACATTCTGGGTAGCTTCATTGATTCGATCTTTGACAATGAGGAATGTTTGCAAGTCTGTCACTGTTTTTAATTCATTTTTATCTATTTTTTTCTTAATATCTTCCAGGGTTGATTTTAATTGCTTTGCTTCATTAACAATTTGCGTATCTGAAAGGTTTATTGTTTCAAAATACAGCCTTCTATACTGATAGTTGGCTCCAAAACAGAAAGAGGCTGCTGAATAGTAGTTTTGTTTTGCTTTCTCAATCTCAGCTCTTTCTGTGAGATTAATACTTCTCTTTTCTAATTCAACCATTGCTTCATTGGGCAATACTTTGGGGTTGGCTTCTAAGAATTTTTTCTGGATATCTTTGGTTCTATTACATAATTTTTCAGAAAGGAGCTGCATGACCTTTGTATATTCATCAGTTAATTCAAGATTCCCATCAACGCTTTTTTTTGATATGCCTGTAAATTCAAACAATGCATCTTCTATGTCAATGATTTCTTTTACCTCAATCCCTAATTCTTCCCCATATTTTACTAAATCAATTGTGACATTAGAGATTATTGTTCCGTTCTCTGTCTCAGTTTTATTCTCAAAAAATCTAGTGCCGCTGGGTATAAGGATTGTTTCTAGGTTTTCTTCAGCTCCTGCCTTTATTTTTTCTTTGATTCCAGACACAGGGCCGATATAGCCTCCACTGTTTATTGTTCCAGTGAGGGCAATATTTTGATTAGGTGTAAAGCCTTCCAGTAGAGACATGGTTAGAACAGAGATTGCAGCACCAGCACTTGGACCTCCTATGATGTAGGCTCTTGAGCGTATGGTGTAGATAAAATCATACTTGTTACAATTAGCATCCAATAGACTGCATGCTACCTCTTTTGCAAATCTGGTGGAGATCTGCGTGTCAATTTTTGTTAAGGGAAATGTTTCAATAAATACTCTTCCTCTTCCTGGAATGATTTCAAGGAATAAATCCGCTACATTTCCTTCTCGTGTATCTTCTTGCACTGCTAATAGCTTTATGTGGCCTTGTAGAGCCATTACAGGGCTTGCTAATAACAGCAGCATGCAAAAGAAAAACATCAACTTTTTCATACTGAGGGGGAATGCTATGCTGTTTTTAATGGTTTTGTTTGGTTTCTCGTGTGGATAGTATAAACTGTTTGTTTATTTCGTTTCAAGATGGCTCCGATTTCTTTGTATGATAATTGTAATTCTTCTCGTAGATAGGTTACTAATGACTGAAGTACGGTAGTGCACTGCTTTCTGAATATGGTGATAGGGATTTGGATTATTGATGGCTTGATTCTCAGCTTAATTGGATGCTTGCTTTGGGCATGATTATAGGTTTGCCAGACTGTTTGGTAGCTTTTATTGAGCTTTTTAGCTAGCTTTGCAAAGCTTGTGTTCATCCTTGAGAAACTTTACTGCAGATTCGAAAGTGCTTATCTCTTTGCTAAAGATTGAAGTTGGGATAAACTGTTTAGAGGTTATTCTTGTCTTTTTTTGGGCAATGTCAAGAATTAATGCCAGTTTTTCGGCGTTTGACTCCTTGTCATGGAGTTGTTTGATGATGTTTTCTATCTTAATCTGCTGCTCACTGGGATTGGAGCGTAATTTAACCTCTTTTTGCCTCAAAATAAGCTAAAATAGGGTTATTTCTTTATAAATTTATCTAATTATGTAAGTATTTTATCTAATTATGTAATAAAATTGTAGAGGGGATTGGTTTGTCTAGATCTTAGTCATTACAAAGTATTTTAGAAGGAATCTCTTAAATCACTTATTTTCCTTAATTTTTTCCATTTCCTTTTCTTTCCTAGCATTTAATTCATCTACAACTTCCTTGTATTTTGCCTTTTGCTCATCCATGATGTTCGTAAATGTTGGTTCTTTACCCTTTCCCCTCATGCGCCATATGATAATAATGAGTACAATGACAAGAATCACTGCTATCCAGATAACTGGTCTAGTAAGATTGTCTTTGATTACACCTGTTAAGCGGGAGAGGATGTTACCTGCTGCTCCAACTAACTGGCCTGTGTCTATCAGTCCTGATTCTTTATCCAGAGGTGGTTTTCCTTTTGAGGTGTCTGGTAAGGGCTTTTTTGGTGGTGGTTTGCTAACTGAAGGTTTTCCTATTTTTTTAGGCCTTGAGGTTCTTCTTCGTGATTCTGTGGCTTTTTTCTTTTCTGCTTCCTCAGCAGCAGTTGTGCCACAATCTTCTGTACAAGAGGTGGTTGATTCGTTGGTATCACAGCCACCATCACCACATTGCCGTTCCAGGGTGAGATTAAATACCTTGGAGGTGACGTTATTTGAACAGGTTGAGTTATCAGCTATGGTAATGAGGATGGAATGTTCTCCCAGATCATCGGTTACAGGGGTAAAATTAAAGCCACCTGTAAGGTTGATCTCAAAAATTGAGGTGTTTGTAGAGTAGTTGAGATGCTGATCATCATCTTCTGTGCTTACATTGAGGATGCAAGAATAGTTGAGATTAATGCTGCCAGAGGCGTTGCACGAGAGATTTAGGGTGGGGACTGTGTTAACGCAACCGCTTGAAATATTAAGGAAAAAGGAATTAATAGATCTGTTATTTGCACAGCTAGAGTTGTCTTCTACCCTTAACTCTATGGAGGTATTACCAATGTCTGCATTGATAGGGGTGAAATTAATTCCTCCTGTCTGGCTTATATTAAATAATGAAGTATTATCAAGGAATGTTATTGTCTGACCACTATCTCTTCCACTGCCATTTACTGTGCAGTTATATCCTACTGAGACTGTTGCTGTTGTATTGCAGCTGGAATTTATGTCTGGTTTTCTGTTGATGCAGATGACAATGGATCCTGACGCAGCTCCTGAGATGTCTATTCTTTCTTGCTTAGGAAAGAGATCTAGTATGAACAAACTTCCAATTATGATAGCAAAAACAACGATTAGCTTGCTTGTAGAGTGCAGATGCTTCATTTTTTCTTCTTTATATCAACTTTGTATTTAATCATTAGATCTCTGATAGCTTCTCTGGCAATTTCTGATTGGTTAGTAAATAGGCCATCCTCTATGAGTTCATTCATTTTACTCTTAATTTTCTTTCCAACTCTAATATGGATTAAATCCGCCATTTTATCTAGGATATATCATATTGATACATATTTAAGGTTTTCGGATTATTTTTAGGTATTTTTTAGGCAGAAATTAGGTGGAGTATATCATAATGATACATAATTGGTACTCTCTTTTTTAGTTTTTTCGCATAACATTCGTTAAGAATTAACTGTATATCTGAAACACGAAAAGTTTATAAACTCGAAAACTGAATAATGGTAACTTATGGGAGAAATTAGTAAAAGGGGTTTGTTCTATTTAGTTATTTTAGTAATAATTGTATCTTCGGTAAGTACATATATCCTTTTTAAAGAAGTAAATGGAGTTAAACAAAAGATGGCTGCAATGCAAAGTGGAGAGCTTCCGAGTGCAGGAGGTGCTGAATCAGCAGGGCCTGCTGATAGTGCAGCAGTAGGGATATTAAAAGCAGAGGTTATCAATCCTAATGAGCAACTTGAATAACAATAATCTTGCAATATTGCTTGTATTGACAATTGTTACAGTGTTTGCTGGCACATTATTTAGTCTTTATCGTATTGATACTATTGAAGGTTCTATGGCAAGTGTTACTGGAGCTGCCACTGGTACAGTCTCCCTTTCAGTATCATCTACTACCTTTATCACAATAAGCGGAACAATTGATCTAGGTGCTATTGAGCCAGGACAGTGGAATGCAAGTGAGAATTCCTCTTATTCTCATGGTACTTCTGAATATGAAGATACTCATTACAATAATACCAATGTCACTTCAAATTTCACTGTTCAAAATGATGGCTCTGTTCCTATTGATATTGAAGTCTATGATCAAAATCAAACAAGTGATGCTTCAGGGGCAGGTCCTTTTTCAGGTACAGGAGGTTGTGCAGCTACAAATACTTGTTACAAGGTGAGATGTCTTACTGTACAGGATAATGGTACTGGAGGGTCACAATGCGTTAATGGCAAGCAGGATAATTATATACAGATGCCTATTGCAGCTGGGACTGAATTTGTTGTCAAGCTTAATTATACTGATGCTACAGACGAAGCGTTTTTTGCTATTAATCTTACTATTCCCACAGATGAACCAACAAGAACCTTATCACAACAAATAACATTTGCTGCTTCGGCATCATAAGAGGTAAAAAATGGCTGAGATAGACAACAATAAATTGGCGATTTTGATAGTCATGGCTATATCTGTTGTATTCGTAGGTATGGTTTTTAGCTTAAACAAGATCAGTGAGATTGAGGGAACAATGGCAATAACTGGCATGTTAGCAACTGCCTCTATCGGGAATGCAACCTTGACAGCGTCTGTTACCTCTGTCACTGCTATTTCGGTTCCTGTTAGTACTATAAATTTGGGCAGTTTGGAGCCAGGACAGTGGAATGCAAGCGAGAATGCTTCTTATTCGCATAGTGGTGCGATTGATGGTACTGATCAATGGAATAGTTCTAATGTTACTGCTAACATAACCATTCAGAATGATGGCTCAACCAATATTGATTTGGAGATCTATGCAGATGATCAAGCTACTGCTGGAGATGGAAATTTTAGCGGGACTGCTGGTTGTAAAACAGATAATTCCTGCATGATGGTAAGGTGTGGAAACGTACAGAATTTGAATCTTACTGGAGGTAACTGTACACAAGGAAAAGAGGTTTATACTGCATTGCCTACCGCAGCAGGAACAGAGTATGTCTCAAATCTTAACTTTACTGACACTGAGGATGAGGCCTTTATATTTGTGAATGTCACGGTTCCAGAAGATGAGTTTAGTGGATCATTTACTCAGACCATAACCTTTGCTGCAACTGCTGTGGATTAAACTTGTCGCAAAGTTTATAAACGCTTATTATTAATTTTAGAAAATGTATAATATCCGATATTTCATACTCTGTTTTATAAGCATTCTTTTACTAAGTATACCTTCAGTATTTGGGGTCACGAGCCTAGGACTTAAGCCTCCAATTCAGCATCTTACATATGGCCAGGATTCTTTAGAAGACTTAAGCTTTACTGTACTTCCTGTTGGGGATGATTGGGTTAAGGTTTTTAGTCTCAGTGATCTTAAAGAGGGCATTGTAGTTCTTAAAAACGTGGAAAACGTGGACAGTTTTCATCTCCAAGGACAGACCAAGGTGATCTTTGACCTCAATATCACAGAAAATGATTTAGTTCCTGGAGAACATAAGATTAAGATCTATGCTGCTCAAACAGATCCTCCTACAGATCCTGATGGGAATCCTTTCCAGCGTCCGCCAGGCATTAGGGCAAGGGCAGCTGTGGCTCATGTTGTGAAGCTTTTTATCCCTCATGAGGGCAAATTCCTTAAGTTAGAGTTTTTGGAAATTACTCCTACAAAAGTCAAAGGCAAAACGTATTTCAGGTTTCGCCTCTCTAATGTTGGGAAGGAGAAAATAAGTGATTTAATAGTTAATATTGATATTTTTAACAAGGATAATGTAAAAGTAGGGAGAGCAAATACTCCTGCTGTAGATCTTAAGCCCTTGGAGAGTCAGGAGGCGTTTACTGAATGGGATGTGGGTGATAATGGTGTTGGTCAATACAAAGCTGTTGCAACTGCTGTTATAGGAGATGACACAAGGGTTGTTGAGAAGAATTTTCTTATTGGTGATATTTTGATTGAGATTAATGATGTTAGCTTTAACACTACAAATAATGTGGGAAAGATAAATGTGGGGGTAGGTTCTCAATGGAATGAACCCATCACTGATATCTATGTTACTACCCTTATCTCTGTAGGTGGGAGTGCGGTTGCAGATGTTAGAAGTGAAAACTTTAATTTGCAGCCATGGGAGACAAAGGACATATCCCTCTTTTTCGAGAAGGCAAATCTAGCCTATGGTCTTTATGATGCAGAGGTTTCTGTTCATTATGCAGGCAAGACAACAACTAAACAGGTGCAATTTTATAATACAAAGGAGGCTATTATTGAGAAGCCTTTAAGTGGCTATACCACTACAAACTTTCTTCTCGCTATGATTGTTCTTTTACTGGTTTTTGTCATTACCATGTCAACACTGTATCTTAAGGAGTTACGTAAAAAGTGAGTTTGAAAAAATATTCTGTAGGCATAGCGCTATTTTGCATCTTTCTTATTATAGCTATTAGCAGCTATATTTTCTATATACAACAGGGTATTATTAAAGTTCAGACCATCCCTATGGATATCACTGTTATTGATTCTGGCAGGAAAATGGGGTTTAATATTGACACAGATGCATTGCATTTTGGGACTGCTAATCAAGGTGCAGTTGTAGGCAAGACCATAATTCTAAATAATACCGGAGATTTTCCTGTTGTGATTGAACTTGATACTAAGGGGCCTATGAAGTATTGGATGGAATATAAAAAAAACGAGTTCCTTCTCGATGCATATTCTAACAATACTGTTGAGCTAAGAGCACATGTTCCTACTGGAGCGACTGTGAAGACCTATAACAGCACACTCTATGTTTACTATAAAGAGATTTAATATTTTTTCTTCCTAACAGCCCATGTTAGAAGACTTACTACAACTACAAGTGCTATAATGATTACTATTAATCCCTTATTGAGAAGAGTTTTATCTATGAAGCTTTTTGGTTCTTTAGCTGGCTGGATCACTGGGATAGGTGTTTCCTTGATTCTGAGTTTGAATGTTTTTTCCAGTGAGAGGTCTTGTTCATCATATCTTACTGTTGCTGTTGCAATGTAATCTCCTGGCTGGACAAGGGCGTTCCAATGTGCTTTTAATTGACCATCTGATTTTGTTGGGAGGGTTATTTTTTCTGTGGAAAATTGAGCTACTTTTCTTCCATCTAGATCTGTTATTTGAATATCTGCAGTGGTTTTCTCTATTTTTTCAGACCCTATGTTTCTTAGCGGTATGACAAAGAGAACCCTTTCCCCCACGATAACATTATCTATCTCCAAAGATGCTGTTACTGCACTGTTCTGTACAGGTACCTGGACATTGAGGATTGCTACAACTGATGCTTTGGTTGAAATAGTGGCTGCTTCATTATCTGATAGCTTTTCAGTTTCTGTAACAACTATCTCAGCAGAGTGGATTCCGGGAGTAAGTTGAGGGGGGAGATCTATGATTATTGGTATGTTTATTTGTTCATCATCTCTCGTAAACGTAATGGTTTCTTCTGTGGTGTTCATGTAGATGGCGAGCGAGCCTTGGAAGCTGATTTTAACAGTGAGGTCTTCATGATCTGTATTGACAATATTGAAGTTTGTTTCTCTTATGCCTGGGCTATGGTGGAGGAGCCTTTGTCCAGGGCTGATGCCAAGCGCATAGGCAGAGCTAGCAACAACTAGCAAAATTAGTAGATATATTCCAAGTTTACATATCTTATTCCTTGTCAGTGTACCACCTCGCAGTTATTGTCATCTCACCTGATTTTGTTCCAGCAAGTTCATCGTCTGGTACTGTGATATTTATTTCAATCTCCACAGTGTCATTTATATCTGACCAGTTTAGTCCCCTTATTACTTGCTCTTCTTTATCTGTCATGTTTATAAATGTTGTATTTGAACCTGTCCAGTTGAATGCATCTCTACCTCCTGTGTAATTATCTGCTTTGTATTCCCAATAGGAGGTGTTGATTCCTGCTGTTGCGCTGTCCCAGAGCCAGTCAGATGAGTAGATCGTGATATTGGTAAAGACGTTACCATTGTTCTCGATGAGGATAGGGGTTGGATCGTCATTTTCTGTATCATTGATTACTCCATTGTCTAATGTGCCGAAGGCTACTGTGCCATTCACAAGGGTGATGCTTACTAATGAGCTCACTGTAAAGTTGAATTCGTCTGCATTAGTTACATTCTTTCTACCATCAGTTGCATTTATAGTCCAATTATATCTGGAATCAACATCTAAGATATCTGATATAGTATAGGATGTTGTTGTTATATCAGTAACTCTTACCTCACTTGTAAAGCAGTTACTATTTTGATCTCCGCAATTGATACGCTCTATGAAGAGGGTATAGGTTATTGAGTCATTATCAATATCTCCAACTCCTGTCCAGTTGAAGTGGGTAGTTCTGTTTGTTATGGATGAATTCCAGTAAGGATAGTCTTGTTTTACTGCTGGAGGTGGAGTGTTCGTGATATTCAGAGGGGTTGAGTTTATGAAGGCTGTTGCGTTTTCAGTTCCATCATCTATCTGCACCATACAGGTCCAGTTAAGATCTCTTGTAGTGTTTGGATAGTATATTGTGTCAATCAGTGTGAATACATTATCATCTATGGATGCTGTTCTTATATCTGAGTGGGTTCCTACCTCTGTTGTTTGGTTAAACCATCTTACGTAAGCGTTTATGGTGTCTGCATCTGTGTCTGTTGCATTGACCCAACAGGTGAGGTTTTCATCTGATTGGTTGAGTAATGCACTGCTGTTGAGGATTACTTCGTTGATGGTTGGTGCTGCGTTGCCTGAGGCAATTCTAACTGATCGATTTTCAAGTGAGTTGTTGTTGGTTGCATCGCCAATAGTTACTTGGGCTGTCCAATTTTCTCCTTCTGTGGTGTTTGCAGAGGTTATATTTCCTGCTAAGAGTAAGGTGTTGTCTGTCATAATCATACTCATGTTGAGGGTGTTGTTCACTACCATGGCTGTGGCTCCTGAAACATTTCTATACCAGAGGATGTATGCTGTTATGGTGTCTCCGTCTATGTCTGTGGAGTTAATGTAGAGTGTGAGGTTATCGCTGGCGGTGATGCTTTCGGTGGATCCGTTGAGGGTGATTTCGTGGATGGTTGGTTTGGAGTCATTGATAATCAACGAGTAGTTAGTGTAGCTTGAATTGACTGTTCCATCATAGTATGCAATCATGATTGTCCAGTTTTCGTTTTTGGTTGTGTTGCTTGGTGGTACCGCAGATATGTTTGTTAGTATGTCTAGGCTGATGTTGATTTTGTTGGAAAGGTTGAATTCTTCGAAGCTATCATTGAACCATCTGTAGTGGATTGTGAATTGTGTTTCGTTGTCTGCATCTGTCATTTTGAACCAGAAGGTTAGGCTCTCATTTGTCAGATTATTGAGTTCAGATGAGTTGAGTTCGGTGTAGGCGACTGTTGGATCTGTGTTGTTTACTATGAGTGATGCATTAATGAAGGCTGTTGCGTTTTCGTTTCCATCGTCTATTTGCACCATACAAGTCCAGTTGTCAAGTTTGGAGGTATTCGGGCTGAACACTGAGGCTCCTAGTGTGAATACATTGTCTCCTATGGATGCTGTTCTGATATCTGTGTAGTCTGGCCATTCTATGCTGTTGTTGAACCATCTTACGTATGCGTTTATGGTTTCTGCATCTCCATCTGTTGCGTTGATCCAGCACGTGATGTTTTCGATTGTTTGGTTGTTTAGTGAGGTGCTGTTGATGAGTACTTGGTTGATTGTTGGGGCTGTGTTACCTGCAGGACCTGTTAATGTTCTCATCTCTGTTTGGTTGCTATTTCCAGCAGTATCTGTTGCAGTTGCTGAGTAGTTGTAGGATTCATCTTCATTTACTGTTTGGTTTGTGAAGAAGTTCCAATGGGTTGTGTTTAGTTTTGTTATTCGT
>Ga0187833_10005861_pt1 | contig 11486 bp, 9 predicted proteins | sample ETNtaG_37_FD_167968 | JGI IMG/M metagenome (GOLD analysis project Ga0187833, IMG submission 167968) | Marine microbial and viral communities from oxygen minimum zone, Eastern Pacific Ocean - ETNP2014_SV_400_PacBio MetaG (Illumina Assembly) | ecosystem: Environmental > Aquatic > Marine > Hypoxic... | reverse complement strand
AACAGATGCGGATTCGCTGGATGATACCAGATGTCGTTGGCACACGCATCATCCGCGTTTGCAACGACACGGTAGTACAGTGACGGCGCGGGCCAGAGACTCGCCGTCGCTGCCCGGCGCCCGGCACGAGATGGACAAAGTGTCGCGGCCGACGGCGACAGTTGACCGTTTGGTTCAGTACACCATCACGCCGCGCACAAACGCGTCCGTGCGCGCGTCCTGCGGGTGGGTGAACACATCGTCCGGCGTGCCGACCTCGATCAGCGTGCCGTCGATCATCAGCGCGACGCGGTCCGCTAGGCGGCGCGCTTGGAAGACGTTCTGCGTCACCAGCACGACGGTGGTGCCGCGCTCCTTCACGATCCTGGAGATCAGGTCCTCGACCACGCTGACGCTTTCCGGGTCGAGATTCGACGTCGGTTCGTCGAGCAGCAGCACTTCTGGTTCGAAGATGAGCGCTCGGGCCAGGGCGATACGCTGAGCTTCGCCGCCGGACAGTGTCGACGTCTTGGCTTTGGCCAAGTGCGATAATCCCACCGTCTCCAACATCTCGGTGACTCGGGCCTGGACGTTCTCCTCACCTCGAACCTCGAGTCCGTACGCGACGTTCTTCTCCACCGATCGCTGGAACAAGGCTGGAGATTGGAACACCATCGTCACCCGCCGTCGCATCGCTAGAGACGGCTCGCTGCCGTTGGTGCAGAGCTCACCGCGGAAGTGTATGTCGCCGACAGTCGGCGAGTCGAGGAACCCCATCATCCGAAGGAGCGTGCTCTTGCCTGCGCCGTTCGGTCCCATGACCACGGTGATCGATCCGGGCGGCACGTCCAGGTGGCTGACGCGGCAGACCTCGCGGTCGCCGTAGCGCATGACGATGTCATCGAGGCTGTAGACGGCGTCGTTCATGATTCCTGCAGCGCTCCGCCCTGCAACAGCACCCAAAGCAGGCTTGTCAGGAAGGTCAACGTCAGCAGTATCATGCCCATGGCGATGGATCGCTCGAACAGCCCCATTCGGGTGAACTGAACGGTCGCGGTCGTGAGCACCTGGGTCGATCCTTTCAAGTTGCCTCCGACTATCATTACCGCGCCAACCTCGGACAAGATTCTGCCGAAGCCGGCCAGCACGGCCACGAGCATCCCAACCCGCGCTTCTTGCAGCATGGTCATGGTTACCTGCAGGTTGTTCGCCCCCAGACTGCGCGCTTGCCTCCGGAGGTTGCGATTCACGGCCATCACGGCCACCATGGTGAATCCCGCGATTATCGGGGCTGCGATGATTACCTGCGCCAGCACCATGGCCTTCGGGGTGTACAGCCAGCCGGACCATCCCAGTGGGCCGCTCCGCGACAGGAGCAGGAAAACGACGAGCCCTACGACCACCGGCGGGAATCCCATTCCAGTGTACAGGAACGCGATTGCCAGACGCCTGGACGCGAACCGCCTGAACGCGAGCCAGATTCCGAGCGGAATGCCTACGGCAGCGCTCAGCACCAATGCGCTGACCGACACCGCGAGCGACAGCGCCACGATGCGCATGACCTCGCCGTCGGCCGTGAAGATAAGCGAGAACGCCTCTTGGACGCCCTGCCAGATGTCGTTCAACGTCTGCCTCGTGGAGTCTGATTAAGGATTGCTGGCCCTCCACTCTTCGCTGTCGGCGGTGAACAGGGACTGCCCGAACTCGGCGACGCCGAACTCCGAAATGCGCTCTTGGGTTTCAAAGCTGGTCAGCCACTCAACCAGCTTGGTCGCCAGATCGTAATTAACGTCGGGATGTCGATCAGGGTTGATCGGGATGACGCCGTACGGGTTGAACAATAACGGGTCGTCTCCCGAGAGCACCTGCAAATCGAGTTGCTCTTGTCGCGAAAGATATGTCCCGATGTCCGAGATTGTGTACGCCTGGAATTCGTTCGCCACCGTCAATGTGCTGCCCATCCCCTGACCCGTCGACCGGTACCAGTCGCCGGCTGGGTCGATCCCGGCCGCCTCCCACATCGAGAGCTCGCGGGAGTGCGTGCCCGATTCGTCGCCGCGCGATACAAAGCTGCTACCCGCGTCGGGAAGCTCTGCGGTCAGACGGGTAAACGCCTCGGAAGCGCTTCCGGTTCCCCCGATGCCGGCAGGGTCCGACGCCGGACCCAATATTACGAAACTGTTGTACATCAAATCGAATCGCTCCTTGCCGAACCCGTCTGCCACGAACGCCTCTTCGCGTGCCTTGGCGTGGACCAGGATGATGTCGGCGTCGCCGCGTTCGCCGATAGCCAATGCCTGACCGGTGCCCACGGCTAGAACCTGCACCGTCGCGTTCTCCTTCTCCTCAAAGTCTGGAAGCAATTCCTCCAGCAAACCGGAATCGTGAACGCTCGTCGTCGTAGCCAGGATCAACGTCTCCGAGGAACCGGAGCACCCGGCCATCGCAACGATAAACAGCGCCAACACGACGCAGGATAGAATCCTCGCCTTGACCGATCTCCTCCGATGGCCGCCCATCGAACTCAGCCGGACGACGGGCTTGGATGTTTTCAAACCGGGTCTACCTCAATGCCTTCCGATTCCACGCTGACATCAGGCGCGGAATCACCAGATGGGAGTTTAATCCTGCCTGCAGCCGTTGTCAAAATTGACCCGTGCGGACGCCTAACCAACCGACGTGTTAATTGGCGGAATTGGCTCTTCGTTCCGGTACAATTGGAAGAGGCGTCCGAACACGGTTTTTGGGCGTGCCTCGCACGGCAAGATGAGGATGGCGACATCGCGGTCGCAACGGGGTGGAGCACAGACAGCAAGGAGGATGTAGTGTAAGGCGTAACAAACCAGATTCTCAGGGTCAATCTGACGACCTTGAAACATCTCGGGCGACGAGCCCGACGAGAGCTTTTACAGGATGTATCTCGGCGGCGCCGGCTTCGTTTCTTATTTCCTGCTGAAGGAAACGCGGCGGGGAATTGACGCGCTGTCACCGGACAATCCGCTCGTGTTCGCGGTCGGCCCGGTCACCGGAACGCCGATGCCCGGCGGGTCGCGGATCTGCATCGGAGCGAAATCGCCGCTGACTGGCGGCATCGCGAAAAGCGAGCTCGGCGGTTACGTCGGCTACGAGTTCAAGCGCGCAGGGTTCGATGCGATGATCGTCGAAGGCCGTAGAGAGTCGCCCGTGTACATCTGGATCCACAACGGGGAAGTGGCGATCAAGGACGCTTCGGCATACTGGGGCCAGTCCATCGACAAAGCCCATGACGCCATCGAGGCTGAGGTCGGCGAGCGCCTCGTGCGATCGATGATGATCGGACCCGGCGGCGAGAACCTGTCGCAGATCGCGTGCGTGGTCGGTGACCTGCGCAACGCGGTTGGTCGAGGCGGTCTCGGGGCGGTGATGGGATCTAAGAACCTCAAGGCAGTGATGGTCAAGGGCAGGTCCATGCCCAGTATGGCCGATCAGAAGGCCTACCTGGATCTGGCCCGGTGGATGAACAACAACTACATGGACGTTGGCGGCCGCGACTTCCACGAGACCGGCACCGGCAACGACGCCGCAATGATTGGCGGCAACGAGATCGGCAACTTGCTTGTCCGCAACTGGGGCGACGGCTACTTCGAAGAGGTCAAGAAGATCACGGCGACGACCGTTAAAGACACGGTGCGCGTCGACATGGAGGCGTGTCCCGCCTGCCAAGTCCGTTGCAAGAAGGTCGTAGAGCTCGAGAACGACCGCTTCGGCGTCGATCGCAGAGCCGGCGGTCCCGAGTACGAGACGCTGGCCGCATTCGGTTCGTTCTGCGGTGTAGACGACCTGGACGCCATCTGCAAGGCCAACGAGCTCTGCAATTTCTACTCGCTCGACACGATCTCCGCGTGCGCGACCGTGGCGTTCGCGATGGAGTGCTTCGAGAACGAGATATTCAACATCGAGGACACTGGCGGCGTCGAGCTCCGATTCCGCAACGCCGACGCGATGCTCAAGGCCATCGAGATGATTGCCAAACGCGAAGGCATCGGCGACATACTGGCCGACGGCACTCGCAAGGCGGCCGAGCGAATCGGGCAGGACTCCGAAGAATTCGCGATGCACGTCAAAGGCCTCGAACTCGGCATACACGAGCCCCGGCTCAAGCACGGATTGGCGATCAGCTACGCAGTAAACGCCATCGGCGGCGACCACATGGCCACCATTCACGACCCGCTGCTCGCGCAAGAGGGCCCGAATATGGAGAAGGCCCGAAGCATCGGCATCTCGTCGCCGCTCAGGATCGACGACATGGGCCCGGCGAAGGTTTCCGCCATACTGAAGTACCACTACTGGCGGATGTTCGGCGACTCGGCGATCCTCTGCCATTTCGTGCCCTGGACGTTCAATCAGGAAATCGACATCATCCGTATGCTCACCGGCTGGGACTTCGGCGGAACGGAGGCGCTGCAAGTCGGCGAGCGAGTGGCCACCATGGGCCGCGCCTTCAACATGCGAGAAGGCCTGACCGCCGCCAACGACACGCTGCCCAAGCGATTCTTCTCCGGCACCCCCCGAGGCGCGCTGAAGGACAGCCCGCTCGACCCCGACGAGCTTCGCCAGGCGGTCAACACCTTCTACCAGATGTCCGGCTGGGAAAGTGAGACCGGCCTCCCAACCCCGGAGAAACTCGCCGAGCTCGGCCTAAGCTGGGTCGACGAGCAGATCCGCTCGCTACGCGGCGCGGCGGCGTAGGCGCTCCAGCCCGAATCGGAGACAGCGCCCGATGTCAGTAGCGACATTCGGGCGCTGTATGTGGGTTGAAACCCTTCGTCATGGCATCCAGCACCGTTGACTGCCGGCATCTCGACCCAACGAATGGCATCGCAAGCGCGAACAGTGGACAGACCCGTCCTCGCCCCGGTCTCAGTTGGCCTCACGGCGCGAGTGCCGTATCCTTGTACGGGAAGAATCCTTCCGCCGAGGACCGTGTCGATGCCCGAATTCTTCAACGTGTTGCCTCCATCCGAGGCGTTCAATGTCGTTCGCAAGAACGTCGTCGTGCGCGCCGTGCCTGAGACAATCGCTACGGACGAGGCGCTGGGTCGAGTCACCGCCTCCGAGGTTCTGTCGCCGGAGGTGTTGCCGGCCTTTCCGCGGTCGACAATGGACGGCTACTCCGTGCGCGCCAGAGACACGTTCGGCGCGTCCGAGGGCATGCCTGCATATCTCGAAGTCGTCGGAAAAGTGTCGATGGGCAAGGCTGTCGACGTCAGCCTCTCGACCGGGCAGACCGCCGAGGCGTACACGGGCGGCGGATTGGCTCAAGGCGCCGACGCCGTGGTCATGGTCGAGCACACACAGGTCGTCAACGAGACGACTATCGAGGTCACACGCTCCGTTGCGCCGGGCGAGAATGTCGTGCAAGTCGGTGAGGACGTTAGCGAGCGCGATTCGATTCTGCCGGCCGGACAGATTCTCAGACCGCAGGACATCGGTGGACTGATGGCGCTGGGCATCACGGAGATTGACGTTTTTCGACGGCCGCGTGTCGCGATCGTGTCCACGGGAGACGAGCTGGTTCCGCCCACCGAGAAGCCCGGTCCGGGCATTATTCGCGACATCAACACGTTCACCATCTCATCGCTCGTCACGCAGGCCGGAGGAATCCCTATCCCGCAAGGGCTGGTAGCGGACGTGTTTGAAGCTCAACGCGAAGCGGCCGTCGCCGGCATCGCCGAAGCGGACATCCTTGTGTTCTCGGCGGGGAGCTCGGTGAGCAGCCGGGACATGACGGCCGACGTCATCGAGATGCTGGGCGAACCCGGCGTGCTGGTTCACGGCATCTCCATCCGGCCCGGCAAACCGTCCATCGTGGGCGTGATCGACGGCAAACCGGTGTTCGGACTGCCTGGCAACCCCGTGTCCGCGATGGTCGTGTTCGGCCTGCTCGTGAGGCCGACGATCTACCTGCTAAGCGGCTGTGCCGAACCGCCACGGCCTGCCACGATTCGCGCCCGATTGGTGCGAGACATAGCGTCGCAAACCGGACGCGAGGATCATGTCCCGGTGAAGCTGTCGATGACAGACGGCGTCCAGCAAGCGGATCCCGTATTCGGCAAATCGAACCTCATTTACACGCTCGTGCGCTCTGACGGCATGGTGACGGTCCCGATCGACGACGGTGGCCTCTACGCCGGCGACGAGGTTTCGGTGAGGTTGTATTGACGCGCGATCGTGCATTCATGTTGCCGGTTGCCTGAATCAGCAGCAAACTCGCCCGATCCACGACGGGCAGCAACCATATCAGGTGCGGCATTGGCGATTGATCGAGGTGGTTGAACGGCTTCTTCGTGTAAATGCGAGTAAATTTGTTTCGAATGGCGGCGCCAGCGGTTGGATGCGAGTTGGATCGAACTGGGATTTCGCCTTGAGCGAGCTACGACTCTCGTTCGTGGATTTCAGACGGGAGCATTGCGCCTGATGAGCCATTGAATTCCAACCTGTAGACTCAAGTGAGACTGGAGGATCGCAATGGTCACTCGACTGCGCCCACTGGAAGTCACTATAGTGTTTGAACACCGGCGCTACAAGCTGGGAGAGACGATTGATATCGACCTGGAGCTTCACGCCAGGCGAGACGTCGTGGTGAGGGTGGGCCGAGTCGATCTCATCTGCCAGGAGAATTACAAACAAACCTTTGACGTCCCCGTGACAAAGCCCGGCAGCGGTGCGGGCCCTGGCTCTCCCCCAGTATCGGTCACTGCAACCAAGCCTACCACCCAAAACCGTAGCGAATCTTACCCGCACGACAGCATGACATTCGTCTCCGATGAACGACTCGAATCGGGAACCAGCAACAAACACGAGGTCAGGCTCGAGATCAGCCATGACCTTCCTCAGCATATGTCTGACCCCACTGCATCGGGAGGGGAAGCGTCGTGGCTGCTCGTCGCTACGCTCGACGTGGCGCGGGCCCGTGACATTGCCGAGAGATGTCCGATCGACGTAGTCCTCCCGTGAAGGAGACTCAATGAGAATGCCGGAAAGCCAATGACCCAACACCAACACACGCGACGATACTATCTAAGTGACATCCCACTCGACGAGGCGCGGCAGAACTTCGCCGACGCATTGACGGCCGCAGGCGCGATGCGATTGATGCCTGCCGAGACTGTCTCCCTTGACCAGGCGAGAGGCCGAGTTACGGCAGAGCCAGTGTGGGCGAAGGTATCGTCGCCGCACTACGACGCCGCCGCGATGGACGGCATCGCCGTCTTGGCTCGAGACACCGTCGGCGCGACCGAAACGTCGCCCGTGCGTCTGAAGCTCGGCGAACACGCCGTCTGGGTGGACACCGGCGATCCGGTGCCGGAAGGATTCGACGCCGTCATCATGGTCGAGGTCGTCCACGAAGTCGACGAAACGACGCTCGAGATTCAGTCCGCCGTGGCGCCTTACAACCACGTGCGACCGCTGGGCGAGGACATCGTCGCTACCGAGTTGTTGCTCCCCGAGAACTATCTTCTACGACCCATGGACCTCGGCGCGTGTGCCGCGGCCGGAATCGCCGAGTTGCCCGTACGCCGGAAGCCCACGGTGGCCGTCATGCCGACGGGCACCGAGCTCGTGCAGATCGGCAGTCCGCTCAAGCCAGGCGACATCATCGAGTTCAACTCGCTGATCCTCGGCGGCATGGTGGATGAATGGGGCGGCAGTTCGGTGACCAGGCAACCGGTGTCGGATGACTACGACCGGCTCAAGGCGACGATCCAAGAGGCAGTGGCGACCAGCGACATCGTGGTCATCAACGCCGGATCGTCCGCGGGCTTGGAGGACTATACGGCGAGCCTCGTCGAGGATCTCGGCGAGCTAGTCGTACATGGCGCCGCGATCCGACCCGGGCATCCCGTGATCCTCGGCGTCGTCGACGGCACGCCGGTCCTCGGCATCCCCGGTTACCCGGTCTCGGCGGCGCTGACGTGCGACCTGTTCTTGAAGCCGTTGGTAGAGCAGATGTTGGGCGTCCGAGTTCCGGCGCGCGAGCGAATCACCGCAACTTTCACGCGAAAGATTTTGTCGCCGATGGGGGAGGACGAGTTCGTGCGCGTCCGGCTGGGCCGAGTCGGCGAACGACTCATCGCCACGCCGATTCAGCGCGGCGCCGGGGTCGTGACATCGCTGGTGAGAGCCGACGGCTTGGTGGTTGTGCCCAGACTTTCAGAAGGGCTCGACACCGGCCAGGGGGTCACCGTTGACCTATTGCGTCCGGTCGAAGACGTAAATGGCAACATCGTGGCGATCGGCAGCCACGACCTCACGCTCGACCTGCTGGCAAGCATGCTTCACCGCGACAACGGCGTGCAGTCGCTTTCGTCGGCCAACGTTGGCAGCCTCGGCGGCCTCGTCGCGGTCGGCAGAGGCGAGGCCCACCTGGCGGGCACGCATCTGCTGGACGAAGACACGGGCGAATACAACCTATCGTACGTCCGGCGATACGTGCAGGGCGTCGATGTCGTGGTCATGAACTTGGTGCATCGACTCCAGGGTTTGATTGTTCCGAAAGGAAACCCGAAGGAGTTGTCGTCGCTGTCCGACCTCGCCCGCGAAGACCTTGCGTTCGTCAACCGACAGCGCGGCTCTGGGACGAGGATGCTCCTGGACTTCAAGCTGGCCGAGATGGGCATGACTCCCGAGCAGGTGGCAGGGTACGATCGCGAGGAGTACACGCACCTGTCCGTCGCTGCGGCGGTCGCGGGAGGCAGGGCCGACTTCGGACTCGGCATCTTGTCAGCGGCGCGGGCAATGGACCTCGATTTCGTGCCGCTGCTGTCAGAGCAGTACGATCTTGTGATTCCCCGAGAGCACTACGACAGCGACCTTCTCGCGCCGTTGCTCAATTTGATCCGTGGCGACGAGTTCAAATCACAAGTCGATGCCCTCGGCGGCTACGACACGTCGGGGACCGGCACGGTGGTTGCGGAGATCCGCGCGGGCGAATGATCGGGCGCCACGCGTATTGGAGTGACATCGCGAGCGTCGCCCGGTGCTCTGGCCCTTCAGGGCCAAGCCACCTCCTCAAACCAACCGCGCGCTGCTGACGGCCCGCCTACCCCTTCGGCACGATCTCGTAGTTGACCATCCAGTTCTCGTTCTCGTTGATGATCCGAAGCATCATCTCGAGCTCCTCACGGCCCCACTTCACGCCCCGGAACACGTCCGGGTGCAGGCAGATGCGCGTCCTGCTCTCGATGTCGCCGAGGTTGGCGCCGTCGAGATCGGCTCCGCCCAGGGTGGACTGGTGAAGGTTCGCTTCACCGAGTTCGACCTCGCGCACGTCGGCGTCTGTCAAGTCGGCGAACCTCAGATTGACGCCGGTGCAGTTCGATCCTCGAAGGCACGCGTCTTTGAGGACGGCGCCCGCCAGGTTCGCGCCGCGAAGGTCGCACCCGGCGAGGTCCGCGCCCGTCAAATCCAGCACGGCCCTGGGGTCCTCGGCGCGAAGCCGCTCGAATTCAGCCGGGTCGGTCTTAAGTGCGTTAAGCAGTTCTTGGTTGCTCACGGGTTCTCCTATCGCGTCGGTTCGTGCCGGTTGTTGGCGCCGACGGCTTGTCGTCGAATTCCAGGGCAAAACGTTACCAGCAAACTCGGCGCCCGGTCAAACGTTGCCGTTGCGGCACGGACTCCGTTCGCTTTCGTCGTTCGTCCCGCTTCGACGAATAGGCTGGTGCCAGTGTCGCTTTTCTTGCGTTCCGGAGTCTCGCCGGCAAGAGTACCTATTCAGCGACCAGATTCTTCGGCTGCGGCCTCTGAATGACAAAATTCGCTCGGCGCCACTTATTTCGTTTATCGCCATCAGGCCGACCCAGTTTCGCCGTTCTCAATCCAACACGCGATCAATGTCCGTTCCGGCGCGCAGGTGCAGCCTCCCAGCGTTTGCTGACGGTGCGCACATCGAGTTTGTGTGGCTACCCGATGTCGCAGGCGACACTCCAACTGTAATCTGGAAGACAAGCGATTGCCGTTTTTGCCGCTCATCGCGGCATTCCACGCACTATCACTGGAGACTGAAATGGCTTTTCGATCAGATTTGTTAAATCAAGCTAGGCAAGAGAGGGACGTCACCGGACTCGAAACCGCGATCATCTTGATCGCCTTCGTGGTCGTGGCTTCCGTTTTCGCATTCACGGTTCGGTCCACGGGCATCTTCTCGGCTGAACGTGGTAAAGAGACCATCCATGCAAGGCGGGCGGGCGCCCGGAGCTCGATGGAGCTGAAGGGCTCGATCGTATCCAACAGCGTTTCCAACCAGACGTTGTCCACGGGTGACTCGGCTTGGACTGCCGTGGCATTTGGTTCAACGTCCACACCGACCTCGACGGCAGACACCACTGACAAGAAGCAGGGAACGGGCAGCGGGGACCTTGTTATCAACGCTGCGTACGCCGCTCAATTGGCTGCGTACTCGGATCTGTCCGCCACCGTGGACCTGAGCAGCATCGACTCGATCACGCTGTGGGTCAAGTCCGCAACCTCGACGACGGCCGGCGAATTTGAGATCGTTCTCGATAACACCGCGGCTTGCGGCAGGTCGCTTGAGAACATCGACATTCCCGCCCTTGTTGCCGGGACTTGGACGAGCGTCACCCTCGGCATCTCTGACAACAGTGACATGACGGCCATCAAATGCGTTGGTTTCAACATCACGACGGACAACGGCGCACAGACCGTCAACCTCGACAACATCGTGGCGCAAGGCCAGGCAACCTCAGTCCTGATCACCCTGGCAAACGTCTTAGAGGGCGAGCCAATCGACCTCAGCGAGCCAGGCGATTCCGATGCCAACGGCCTGTCCGACTCAGACAGCAACCACACGCTCATTGTTACCTACACGGACAAGAACCAGGTGGTTCGGGACGTGTATTGGACCAAGACATTCGTGGGCCAGAATGACAGCGACGATCTGCTGGAGGCCGGCGAAAAAATGGAGCTCACCGTCAACCTAACGGGTTTGTCGAACTCGTGTCCTGTAATCGGACACACGAGATTCGACATGGAGATCAGGGCTGAGTCCGGCGGCTCCATCGTGGTCGAGCGCACGATGCCCGACCTCATCGACACGGTGATGAACCTGAACTAAACACGTCGTAAGTTCGTAACCCGTCGATCAACCGCCGTCCGCGCCAACGCTTCGCGGACGGCGGTTCTCGTTTGCCCGGTCCATCTCGTTAACTCGAACGCACCGGTCTGGGTCGTGCCCAAGCTTTCGATGCCTTTCAGTCGAACCTCCGCCGTTAACCTTGCAGTGGCTTGGCCCCCTCACCGTGTAATATGTCGCCATGCCCGACCTGCAGGAGCTTTGCGACGAGGATGGTGAGAGATGTCGACCGAACAACCCAAGCCAGAGCTGTACGACGACGCCATTGTGATCGACGGGCTCAATGTCAGCAATTGGGCGTCCACGAATGACTACGACAGCCTGCACACCGGCAGCGTGACCGCCATCAACGCGACCGTCGCCATCTGGGACGGCT
>Ga0187833_10005856_pt1 | contig 11494 bp, 12 predicted proteins | sample ETNtaG_37_FD_167968 | JGI IMG/M metagenome (GOLD analysis project Ga0187833, IMG submission 167968) | Marine microbial and viral communities from oxygen minimum zone, Eastern Pacific Ocean - ETNP2014_SV_400_PacBio MetaG (Illumina Assembly) | ecosystem: Environmental > Aquatic > Marine > Hypoxic... | reverse complement strand
CCTCCTGGCATGCCGCACTGTAGATGGTCAGCGAAAATGGGACACATCCGAGGGCTGAAGGACCCGAGAGATGGAGAGTGGTGCGAGCTCCTGGACAAGGGTAGAGTTACCCGAGAAAGGAGCAGACGTGACCCAATCATCAGCAGGCAAACCAGAGGCCGCCGAGGAGCGGACCGAGCAGACCAGATCCTTTGTCCGCCGAGTCAGAGCGGCTACTCGGCGCAAGTACACCCCCGAAGAGAAGATCCGCGTAGTCCTCGAAGGCTTTCGTCGCGAGGTCACAGTAAACGACCTGTGCCGGCGGGAGGGGATCAAGCCTCACTCATACTACTCTTGGACCAAGGAGTTCATAGAGGCGGGCAAGGAGAGGCTTGCCCGTGACAGCGTCCGCGATGCCACCAGGCAGGAGATCCAAGCCCTCAAACGGGAGAATAGCGAGCTGAAGCAACTGGTTGCCGATCTGTCCCTTGAGGCCTATCGTCTCAAAAAAACGGCAATGCCGATGATGGAGGACGGTGCCGGTACCAGCGCATGAGCGGTGAAGACAAGGCGTCGATCCTCGCCAGGGTGGCGTCGTCCCCCGTACCTAAACGCCAGGTACTCAGGGATCTGGGTGTCCCAAAGAGCACCTACTACCGGTGGCTCAAGAGGACACAACTGGATGATCGGCCAGGAGGTAGTTCAACGCCGTGGAACCGCCTCACCTCAAAGGAGCGGCGAACTGTCCTGGCGGTTGCGCGAGAGTTGCCTGAGCTCAGCTGCCGTCAACTGGCTGCCTGGATCACCGACAACCGGGGCTTCAGCGTCTCTGAATCCACCGTCTACCGCATCCTGCGCGAGGAAGGCTTGATCAAGTCGGCCGAGATGCAACTCAAGGCCGGCAAGGAGTACCACCGCAAGACCACCGGTCCTCACCAGATGTGGGCCACCGATGCCTCCTACTTCAAGGTGATCGGGTGGGGCTATTACTACATGGTCACGGTGATGGACGACTACTCGCGCTTCATACTGGCACACAAGCTCCAGCGGGATATGACCTCCGACTCATTCATCGAGGTGGTCCAAGAGGCAGTGGATCACACAGGCATGACTGAGATTCCGGTGGCTGACCGGACCAGGTTGCTGAGCGACAACGGCTCGGGCTACGTATCGCGCGCCTTCAATGACTACCTGCACCTGGTGGGAATCAGACACATTCTGGCAGCTCCATACCATCCTCAGACCAACGGCAAGCTGGAGCGCTATCACCAGAGTATCAAGCGGGACGTCAATCAGGTCCCCTACGAGTTGCCATCCGATCTCGAGGCGGCCATCGCAGCCTTTGTCACCTACTACAACTTCTCGCGCTATCACATGGCGCTGAGTAATGTCACTCCGGCTGACGTGCTCAACGGTCGGCGAGAGCAGATACTCCAACGGAGAAGGGAGGTTCAGCTACGGACGATCGATAGGCGCAGGCGCTACAACCGGACCGTCAGGAAGCTCAGCGCTGCCTCTCCATAACAACAATTCTCTCGGGTCCCGATCTGTCCCACTTTTGCTGATTGACAACATCAAGCAGCCAATCAGATGCGTTGGCTCAATTCAAATAATTAGATGGGGCTCTATTTATGGCAACAGATAAAAACATAACGATAGTTAAAGCAGACATAACAAAGCTTGATACCGATGCGATAGTCAACGCAGCAGGTCAATCCCTGTTGGGAGGCGGAGGCGTAGACGGCGCGATACACAGAGCCGCAGGACCCGAACTCCTAAAAGAATGCAGGAAACTAAATGGATGTCCTACAGGAGAAGCCAAGTTAACCAGGGGATATAACCTACCTGCAAAGCATGTGATACACACAGTCGGACCGATCTGGTCTGGTGGTAATTCTGGAGAACCAGATTTACTGGCATCTTGTTATAGAAACTCTCTCAGTCTTGCAAGAGATAACGAATTAAATAGCATCGCATTCCCTTCCATAAGCACCGGGGTCTACGGATACCCGTTTGCTGAAGCATGTAAGATTGCGATTAGGGAAACAAAGGCGTTTTTGAACGATACGAGTAACCAAATGAATGTAATTCTTGTGACTCATTCGCAAAAAGACTTTGATGTATACAATTCGATTTATGATGACTTTAAAGAATAGTTCTTGAGTTAACAAAGCGGAGGTTATTTCATGGCATACCAGGTAGTCATTAACGATGCTGGAGTTATAGAAGCTCAAGCTTTAAATCCTCAAGAAACCTTCATTAATTCCGACGGCAGTGACTTGGGTGGAAAAACCATTCTTGATTATTGGAAATGGGCGTTCTCTGATCTTGTCAGCAACACTGAAAGAGGAGTGTTAGCTGAATATATGGTGGCAATGGCAGTCGGCTCTGAAAGACCCGTCAGAGGATCATGGGAACCTTACGATATAGAAGCGCCTGATGGCACGAAAATAGAAGTTAAGTCAGCTTCATATGTGCAATCTTGGTACCAGAAAGAACTGTCGAAAATACAGTTCAGTATTAGGAAGACTCTTGAGTGGATTCCCGAGAAGAATGACTTCGGGGGTGATAAGAAACGGCAGTCGGACATATACATTTTCTGTCTCTTGGCAGAAACGATAAAGGCTAACATCAATCCTCTGAACCTCAACCAGTGGAAGTTTTACGTTATCCCCACTGCTACTTTAGACAGGGAGATGGGGGACAGGCAAAGCATCTCCTTGTCCAAGATTACAGAGTTTAGTGATGAATTCACTTTTCATCAGATGCTATCTCATTCCATGGCATGCGATTAACCTGACTCCACAACAATAATCGAAAATTATCCTGTCTAAGTAAACCTGCCCTACGGAGAGATTCCTTGAAAGATGCCTTTGGCTGTTCAGTCAAGTAGACGATCGGCCTTGACTGCACAGGCTTGCCCAGAAATGATTCCCCTTTAACGACTGCCGAACACATATGGGTTATAAATGTGGTTTTGCCTGCACGTTTAATCTTGCCTGATATCTCTGTAATCGAACCTTCTACAATCCAGGGTTCACAGATGAACGCAGGCGGTTCTAGATTTTCAGAATCGAGTTCAACAGCAGTGTGAAGACGGACTTTTGGACGGTCCTGTGACTCCAATTCCGCCCATTGACTCTCAAATTTCACTGAAGCTGAGACAATACTCTCAATATCAAAACCAGCCTCGATAGCGTCCACACAATCTCCCCCGCTGGGAGCTTCTAGCCATTGGGCTATCCTCATGTCTGTCTTGCCCAGCACACGAAGTCGGTTACCGATAACGGTCATATGTTTTCGACCAACGTCGTCATTGTCCGGCCAGAGAATTATGCGGCCGAACTCTACCAAGGGCCGAAGCGCGTCATCGCCGGGACATGTTGCCGCTCCGCACACTGTGCCGACCGCCGGTATCCCTTTCTCCCTCAGGACATCAACACACTTCTCACCCTCAACGATGACAATTTCGCCTGTGGGTTCAATCGGGTACGGATATAGGGCCAGGTCTTTCGTAGGGAACCCATCAAGGCCAGGATTGCCGGACGCATCCTCCCAGTACATATCTTTTGTGTCATCGGTGCGGTCTTTCCTAACGTGGTAACCGACAAGTTCACCGGTGGCGGCATCATGTGCAGGCCATATATTATCCATCGCTACACCAGCCTCGAGAATAGGTCTTCCCGATGCATGAATATAAATGGTTCTTGCCCACTCTTTCAAGCTTCACGTACAACCTCCAAAGGTCTTGTACTCTACGCACCAAAGCATAAAGGGACCAGATTGAGCAGCAACAATGTGTATTTCTAACCTGTCCGCTCCTCGGTGGCCGCTACTTTACAATCCTCTGACTGAGACATATCTGCTACTTTCCCTAGATCCTCTACCGCCTGAGGGATGACTACTCCGAGTTCTCCATCGGCCGCGTCAGTATGTCCCCGGTAAAGGGTCCTTTCTTGCCGATGAAGAAGTTTCCGCCGACAGCGGTCAGGGTTCCGTCAGGCGAGCCGTGTATCGCGTGGAGGTTGACAGGTGTGTCTATCCGCACCCTTGTAGCCGCTAACGTAGTGAAGTCGATGATGCCGGCGGTCCCAGAATTGCCGACGACGTGGACGCTGTCCCCACGCAACCACACACCGTTCAGTCCGGGAAAGTTCCCCACCTCAGGCGACCGCCACTCTTCGCCGTTCCACAGTGCGGCTGCACCATTTCTTCGTCCACCCACTATCGCCACCCGGTTTGGTCCAGTGCCCCAAACAGCGATGAGGTCCTCACTTACGCCCACGTGGAGTTCTTCCAGGATTTCGCCATTCCAGTGGAGAACCGCACCATTCTGACCAACCATGTAGACGTCATCCGCACCGCTGCCCCAGACCTTGAAGAGCGCCTTAACATCTGGTCGCTCCAGCACCGGCATGGCTACGGTTTCGAAACCGCTACCGGTATCCCGAAGGACGGTAAGAACACCACTCTCATCCGCGTTGCCGCCCACAGCCCAGACATCATAAGGGTTCACACCCCACACTCCCCATAAGTCCTGTTCGGTCGGCACGCGCACCTGAGTCCATGTCTGCCCATCCCACCACAACACCACCCCACCATTGCCCACGGCGATGGACTCACCAGACTGAAACCCGTGGATCCAGTTGAGCAGTTCTACATCGGCACCGAAGGAGACGGCCTCGAATTCGGACCCATTGTAATGGAGTATTTCGCCCCTATCAGGCGTTCCTCCGACGATCCACCGATCGTCGTTTGCTAATGCCAACACAGACATCCACCAATTTCCGCCGGTCTGCATAGTCTGCCATTCGCCCTGATTCTTGGACTGAGAGTCGGGCTCCGACGAGCATTTACCAATTAACAACATTAAGGGTACAGAGAGCAACAACAGTAAGCGCACTGTGATGGTTGCATTTGCTCGGACTGTATGCAGAAGATCTCTGGCCTGGCTATTCATGCACTCTCCTCAATCTGCGCTTTGCCGTTAAAGAACAATCTGGCTGCTCTTGATCTGCTCAATCTGGTTGGGCGCTAGGCCGGGAAGACAGGAGACGCGGTGTTCATACATAAGGTTCCATGTTCGCAAATCGTGACTCAGTCCCATGGCATGGGCAACCTCGTGTGCGATAACAACCGTCGCCTCCAGATCCGGCATTTTGCGGAGTCGGCTTGCCGACAGAAGCACCGTTGGCGTGAAGTCTCCGGCGATGCCAAGGGCAGTGGCGATGATAGGATCACTGTCATTTGCCACCCGAACCACCTCTGGCGAGAATGCAAGGCCCGCAATGTCGCCCAAGACGGCCAACGCGACCGAGTCGGAGCGAGCAATGTCGTCGAGAAGAACTATATTGATCTGCGGCTGGCTGGGGAGTGCGTGCGTGTTCAGGAACGCTCGAAGGTCATCGTACACGATTCTAGCCGACATGAGGCGCCCTTCAAGAGAGTCCGCCTCCACATCCGCCCCGGTAAGAGCCCTTTCTATCTCGGTGACAGAACCACCAATGATGGTCCGGTGCGAGATTTCACTCGGCGAAGATGCGGCGCTGAAAGCTATTCCATAGCGGCGAAAGAAACCATCGATTTGCGAGGTGATCTTGACCAGATCGGCATCGGTCACACCGGGACCGCGGTAAAGTTGTGCGGCAAGTACGCCGTTTACGTCGATAGGCGCAGGAGCCCCCGGGCAGAAGCCGGAGTCGAGATCCCCGTCCCCTTTGAAATACTCGGCAATCGGTCCCGTGTTGTCGGGGACGCCAACCGGTCCGCCTGTGGTGCAAGAAGCCCACACGACCAATGCCAAGACGACCACCAGAGCGTCCCTCCGCCGCCACTCGACATCGACCGTCGCCTCATCAGTCTGTTGCATCATGCTGCTGTGCTTGCCTCCAAATCACCTGCAGAGTGCCGAACAGCCCACTCACTGAAGCCCCCGTTCCCACGTCTGAACTCCTGTACCTCAGTCCTTTTGGATTCCCTGAGGTAACGGACTCGTAAGTGGCCTGGCGAACGCCATCGACCACCCCGGTCCCCCTTCCCGCGCGATCCCTATTTTTTCGGCTCACAGTGATTTCAGGAACGCGATGATGGCCTTTAGCTCATCCAGACCCAGCTTGTGGTAGGCGTCGCGGGACGAGGCGCCCTCTCCGTCGTGGAGATCGATGGCCTCCTCGAGGGTGTCAGCCTCGCCACTGTGCATATAGGGTGCGGTGTCGCGGATGCCCCAAAGAGGAGACGTGCGGAACTCCCGCATATTCGCGGAGCCCGAAGGGATTCCAGGAGCGCCGGGTGGAAGAATCTCGTGCAGAAGCAGGTCTGAGTAAAGCGACACAGGGCCCGATGAGCCATTGAGAGTAGGTATGTGGCAACTCCCACAGCCGACTTTCTGGAATACGCCCTCTCCTTGCCGCACCAACGGGTCGTTTGGGTCTCCCTGCCTCGGTGGAGGAGCAAGGTTTGCAAGGTAGAAGACGAGGGCCTGGGCTTCCGCTAGATCGAACTCCGGATCCGATATAATATCCTCATCTTGAGTCGCTCCGAACATGAGCCCGTACTGGTATGGAAGAGTCATACCCAACTCGGCGCCTACGGCGTCCCGGACAAACTCAGAGAGGGAGGGCACTTGGGCCTTCCAGCCAAAGCGTCCGACGCGACCGTCTTTGATCCACGAGACCCGTCCGCTGATACCGTCACCGTCCTCATCGTCAGGGTCGGCATTGGCAATGATGATTTCTTCAGAAAGCATGTCGACGAGCCCCATTCCAAAGATAGACGGAGGCTGGCGATGCTCGAAAACATTGGCCGCCTTGGCTGGGGGGTTAGCGTATTCTGCGACCGTGGTTTGCTTATGCAACATGGTACCGATGCTGGTAGGAGAGAACGACCCTTCGGCGTCTATGATCCCATGACGGATAACGTTTACGCCACGTGGCCCCGCTCCTCCAAAAACAGGATCGAAATGACAAGATCGGCACGAGTCGCCGTTAAAGCCTGGGTTTCCCACACCGGTCTCGTAGCCGAACTCACGGTCAAAGATTTCACGGCCTTTAAGAAATAAGGCTTTTTCCTCAGGGCTCAAGGGTCTTATCGGGCCACCATACTCCCCCGGTGGAGCAATGGGTTCTCCGGGAGGAATCAGTCCTGTGCTGTACTGACTACGCCCACCTAGTGACAACATGAACTCGATCAGGTCTTCGAAATCCTCTTCCGACAATTCTTCAGCTTTATCGCGAGAGGCTTGGCCCTCGCCACCGTGGAGCAAGACAGCCTGCCTAATCGTCTCCGCGCGTCCATCATGTAAATATGGCCCGACCGCTGAGATTCCCCAAAGGGGCTGAGTTCTAAACTCGGAACCTGTAGCATCCCCCTGCTCAATTCCATCGGCGAGCTCCTCTCCCATGTCGTGGAGTAGGAGGTCAGAGTAGACATGCAATGGGCCTCTAGGGCCCTCAATCCGTGGTGTATGGCAGGAGCCACAGCCGATCTTGTCGAAGACATTCGCACCACGCACACTCTGTTCGGAGGGCGTCTCCAGCTCGGGTGCGGCAAGGAGCATGGCAAAGCTGACAAGGGCAAATAAGTCCTCGGCCGACATCTCCGGATCGGGAACCCCGTCGGAATCGAGCAGGGGTTCGTCGGGCGCGGCCGCCTGCGCAAAGATGCGCAGGCCTCTTACTGCCGACCAGTACGCCGAGACAAGTCTGCTCCTGCTATCCACAGGGAGCTCACCTTTCATCTCCTCGCTGAGTGGATCGGTAGTGATCCCTAAGTGGTTGAACAACGGCCCGCGGAGAAAAGCCTCGATCGAAACAGTCTGAGCCTTTCGACCGAAACGCCCCACGAAACCGCGGTCCCAATTCGGACGGCCGCTGATACCGTCACCGTCCTCGTCGTCCGGATCTGCTCGCGACAGTATCTCACTCTCTGATAACTCGGCGAGCAGGCCCACACCGTAGAAAGGAATTGGGTTTCGCTGCGTGACTACGTTAATCGTGTCGGGAAAGCTCGGGCGAGCAGGCTCGTCAGTGCCGTAGTAATACATGCGGACAACACCCCCTGCATCGCCCGCGGATTCAGCCGGTATGAAGGAACCGTCGGGCAAGCGGGTGCCCGCTATGAAGAAGTTCCGATAAAGCCCTGAGCCACCGCCGATTGCGGGCCGTCTGTGACACGCAATACAGAAGGTTGTGTTAAATGCGGGTCCAAGACCATCACTGAGGGCAAAACGCCGCTCAGCGACCTCAAGCCCCTGTTTGAAAACCTGAAGCTGCTCCGCGCTCGCCGTAGGCAAGGGTTCGCCTAAAGAGGCTGATATATCTGCAGCGACCGGACCATGAGGCGAACTCGGGACAGAGGGACCACCGTTGATCGTGTAGCAACCCATGGTCACCATCGCGACCAACGGGAACGCTACCGCGCACCATCGCTTCCTCGGGGGACTCAGCATAAACATCTCCACTACCCCTCTTTGGGCTTGCCGTAGAAACTGCCGTCTGGATTAGACCATCTACATGCGGTAGGCCAAACATTTACAGGCTTGAGTCCTATACCCTTTAGTAGATCACGTTCCTTTGTCAACTCTTGTTGATCAGGTATCCTGTGTATAATTCCTTAAAATATAAACCCAAGTTTTATAATAATCAATATCTGCCGGGACGGATTGGCCGGAAGATCAATACCCGTGTGAAAGCCGAGCTCCATCTGATCATTTCGTTTGGCTTGGACACCACCAAATCGGTGGCTAAAATAACCTCGGACATGGACAAGCCCGACGGTCTCACCATCGTGCCGCCGGCTCCGAGCGCAAGTTCCCCGCACCGCTGGCCGTTGATGAGCTCTGGGGCATCGGGCCCAAGACCGCCGCCATGCGGGCCGGCGAGGCTGTCCACACAATCGAGAAGCTGGCGGCACAGTCCGAGGGTGGTGTCGTTCCAGGCTAGGGAAGATGGGCCCTGACATGCGGCAGTTGGCCCAGGGAAGAGACAACCGGACGGTCCTGATAGACCGGAGCAGGAAGTCGGACAGCGTCGTTTCGGCGCTGTCCGAGGACACAGACGACCCCGATGCGCTGTTCGAACTGGTCAACCGCCTAAGCCAGAGAGTGGCTGGCGCCTTGAACGGTCACGGAGGTCGCGGCCGGACGGGCAAGCTCAAACTGCGTCTGGCCGACTTCACAACCTTTTCCTTCACTCGGCAAACGATCATGGCCGAGCCCGTTGGTTCGTCGGGCGAGGCTATCCTGGTAGCCAAGCAGACTATTCCGCCTTGTCGGCATCGGCGTATCCAGCTTTGAGAGTACCGCTGTCGGAGTCACTCAGCCGCGTCTGAAGGGGTTTCAGGATGTCGGTGACGGCCCAGCCTGCCCACGAACTAGAGCCGCCAGATCTCAAGTGACACCCATTCCCGTGCCGATGTTCACCCGGCCATCGGGCAGGTCCGCCACGGTACCGGATAGTAGCACAGCGGGTACCCCCTGCCCAGATACTGACTTCTGCAATATCTTGAACGGTGTAACCACGAACACAACTCTAAGCTAGTCTTTCTCAGCCACATTTGATGTTCGTTTCACTGGCTAATGCTAGCGTCTTAGCACCCGCCACCATCCACCTCGAACCCGGAGAACCTCACCTCGTCTCCCACCTGTAGGTCGAAGCGCTCCACCTCGCCTGCGTTGACCTCCAACGTGTAGGACGCGACCTCGTCGATCTCGTAGACAAGCAGGTGTGCAATTTGGGTCCCGGGCGCGGGAGCTGGGGCGTTCAAGGTCAGACCGACAATCTCGCATCCCCTACCGATCCATATGAAGTCCAGTGGAAACTCCATATCCCGCATCCAGAAAGCCCCAGCTACGGCGGGCTCGTACACGAACAGCATCCCCGTGGAGGGCAACAAACTCTTGCGGCCCGACAAGCCCCTGTTCCGTTCCTCCGGCGTGCGGGCCAACTCCACGTCGAACGTGGCGTCGCCAATGATGACCCTAGGCCAACGGGTGCTGACCTCCTTAATTGGAAGTGGCGTAGATATTGGCACCGGCAAAGGCGTCGCAGTTAGCACCAAAATCGCCGTGGGCGGCGGAGTTCCTAGCACGGTGCGGGTCAGTGACGGTCTGACGCCGCCGCCAGATTCGTCTGCTCCACAACCGCCTGCGCCCAGGAACGCCATCGCGCAGATGACGAGAGCCGGGAACCGCCCGAACATGGTCATGTCAACTCAACCAGTGCCACCCCATTGCGCTCCTGCGCATCCTTGGATACTCGGCTATAGACCAAAGCCTTTACTGGAACCATTTCGGACTCCTCTTGGTATACTAGTGCTTGTTGCTATGGCCTTGCAAACATCGTTCCTCACTCCTCCTGTGGGGTTCGCCATCTTCTACCTCAGAGGAATGGTACCAAAAGAAGTTGAACTTACCCATATCTACAAGGGCGTAATTCCGTTTGTCATTCTGCAACTCATCGGATTAGCCATGCTCGTAATCTGGCCTCAATTGGTACTTTGGTTGCCCTCGGTAGCATATGGTAACTGACCAGATAAACAACTGGGCCGGTCCGATAGAATCTGGCGGTTTGGAGTTCATCGGTTGCCCGGGACACCCCGGGAAAGAATAGATATATATACCTATACCCCTACCTCACAACAGAACTGGTATATACGGGACGATGTTTATTGCAGCAGCCATTGCGGCAGCCCAAGTTGTCAGCGATCGTATGGAAATAATTGACATTGCTCTGCAGTATGTGCCCCAGAAGAGTCGGTTTTATGAACGGGTATCTGCATGTTTTGCTGTTATTAAAGATTCGGATAGTTGGGAAGAAGGCTACGAGAGGATCAATGACAAATACGGTGAATATGGTCACTGTAGGGTTTATCAGGAATCAGGGATGCTGATAAACACGTTGAAATTTGCGGAAAATGTTGGACATGGAATTTGCATTCAGGTTAGCCAAGGAGCCGACACTGATAGTTATGGAGCAACGGCTGGATCTTTACTTGGCGCCTACTTTGGACCCGGTTATTTAGAAGAGCGGTGGCTAGAGCCTTTTAACGATGATATTCATTCCGGTATGGCATGGTTTTTTGAGAGGTCATTAAGTAATTTGGCATTGAGGATGGGAGAACTTCCGGGGAAGATAACCCCTCAATTGGCCTAGATTAGGCCTGGAAGAATATTTCCTGACTGACAACACAGGGAGGATGAATAGTGTTATGGACCCTACGATAAAAATAGGAATAATTGGTTGCGGAGGAATGGCTCGAAGCCACATTCGTCGAATTCTTGGAGATTTCCAAAATACAGAAATCGTGGCTGTCAGCGTGGCTGTCAATTAGTCTTCATGCTCCACCCGCCACTCCGCACGAGCCTGCCTCTGGGGGCAGTTTAGCCGAAGGGACTCTGGCTGGGTGTAGAGCTATTTCAAATTCTGCGTATCACAAGACCAGTCGCCACGGCGATAACAGCGATAACAGCCGCACCAATCGGAAGACTGATGGGCAGAAACATGATGGCTTCTGGACC
>Ga0187833_10005855_pt1 | contig 11495 bp, 10 predicted proteins | sample ETNtaG_37_FD_167968 | JGI IMG/M metagenome (GOLD analysis project Ga0187833, IMG submission 167968) | Marine microbial and viral communities from oxygen minimum zone, Eastern Pacific Ocean - ETNP2014_SV_400_PacBio MetaG (Illumina Assembly) | ecosystem: Environmental > Aquatic > Marine > Hypoxic... | reverse complement strand
AATTTCGGGCTATGGATCCATGGGGCGAAAACATGCAAATATTTTATCCAAATTAGTCAAAAAAAAAAATATAACTATTTTAACAAATCAAAAACTCTCAAATTTTCGTACTATAAAAAGTCTGCAAGCTTTAAACAAAATCAATCCTTATTATATTGTGATATGTAATCCAACCAGTGACCATATTAATAAAATAAAGTACATTGAAAAAAACTGTAAAAATAAATTAGTTTTAGTAGAAAAGCCTTTATTTTCTAAATCAAACAAAATCATTATTAAAAAAAATAAATACTTTGTAGGATACAATTTAAGATTTAATTCAATAATAAACTTTTTAAAAAAGAAATTAAAATCAAAAAAAATTTTCAACGTTAATGTTTTCTGCGGTTCGTATTTACCTAAGTGGAGAAATAATATTGATTATAAAAAGTCTGCAAGTGCAACGAAACAACTTGGCGGTGGCGTACTCTTGGATTTAAGCCATGAACTTGATTATATTCAATGGCTATTTGGAAAAATTAAAATCGAATATTGCAAATCTAAAAAAATTTCAAATTTAAATATTGAGACAGATGATTTCTTAAATTTGGCAGGAAAAACAAGCAAAGGTGCTTTCATTCAAATTACCTTAACTTGTTTTACACATTATCCAATAAGAAAAATATTGATAGATGGAAAAAATATAAGTGTACATGCAGATTTGATCAATAAAAATGTTATTTGTTATGAAAAAAATAAAAAAAAAATTTATAACTTTAAAGATTCGGACAGAAATGATGAATATAAAAATCAGCACTTGGCTATTTTAAAAAACAAAGTTACAGACAAACTTTGTACTTTCAGAGAAGGAAAACAGCTCGTATATTTAATTAATCAAATACGATTAAAATCAAGAAAATAATGAATACAGTTTTGTGTACAATATGCATGAGAAGTGGTTCTACAGGTTTAAAAGGTAAAAATATTAAACTTATTAATGGAAAACCATTAATGTATTACACAATCAAACAAGCTATTAAATCAAAAATTTTTGATAATATAGTTGTGTCAACTGACTCAAAAAAAATTTTGGCTAAAGCTAAATCGTATGGAGCTGAAGGTTGGTTTATTCGTCCCAAGAGACTTGCAACTAGTACATGTTCAAAGATATTAGTCATCAAACATGCTTTAAAAGAATCAGAAAAATTTTATAATAAAAAATTCAAATTTATAGTTGACCTCGATGTTACATCTCCTTTAAGGACCTCAAAAGATATAATTAATGCGTATAAAAATTTTATTAAAAAAAGAGGTGATGTTTTAGTTACAGGCGCTAAGTCAAAAAAGAATCCATATTTTAATGTAGTTGAAATAGTAAATAATAAAGTAAAAAAGGTAAAAAACTTGAAAAAAAGAATTTTTAGAAGACAAGATGCTCCAGTAACCTATGATATGAATGCATCTATTTATATTTTTTGTAGAAAAATTTTGATTAACTATAGGACTGTTATTGAAGCTTTAGAACGAGGAGTAAAAGATAAGGCTATTTTGTTTGAAATGCCAGAGAGTAGATCTATTGATATTGATAGTGCTTACGACTTTAAATTAGTAGAGTTTTTGATAAAAAAAAATAAGACAAAAATCCAGTAAATACAAAATTCTAATAAATCTTAGCTATCTTTTTAAATACATGCACATTATTTTTACAAGCGTTAGTAATTGGCAAATATCTTTAATTAAGTTACTTAAATTTTTTAAGTTTAAGATTTTTTATCTTTACATTGAATCGAAATCGGAATTTCAAAGAAATGAAATTGCAACGCAATTAAAGAAAAAAAATATTACTCCATTACCATTTGAATTTGCTTCCCAAATTCAAACCGCACATTATTCTGCAATAAACGAAGATTACAATGAGTATGCATATAAAAAAAACATAAAGATGATTCCAGATAAAATTTTAAAAAAATACAGCAAACTATTTTCAATTCACGAAAATGAAGTAAACAAACTTAGATTGTTAATACAAGATTTTATATCTGGACAACGAGGTGTGTCAACAAGCATGGGCATGTGGTCAAGTTTACATCCTTTGAAAAAAATAATATTAATAAGTTTTAAATTTAAAGATTTTTTTACATTTCGTGTTGTCGGTAATATGACCAAAATAATTATACCAATAGATGTTTTTTATTTATTTAAAAAAATTTTTAAAAGTAAAAAAAATAAAAAAACGAATAATTACATTTTTAATCATCAGAATTTTAAAGATTCGGCAAAAAAAAATGTAGCATTTATTGCACATAAAGGAACTATATATGGATCAAAAGAAGAAATGCTTTTTCAAAAGACACTTTATTATTCTGATGATAAAAAATCATTTTTAAATAAACATAATATTTTGCATTTAGACTATAATAATTATCCCAATCCAGATAAAGATCTCCACTGGATAAATTTGAATAAGGTTAATGTTTCCAATACAAAAGTTTTTTTCCAAATTTTTTTGGCATGTGCAAAAACTTTTTATTTGATTAGAAGTTGGTCAACATTTCTCGTATGGATATATCTTATTCAACAATATGTTTTTTATATAAAATATAGTGAGGTTATAAAAAAATTTAAAGAACTTAAAATAGCTATAATTGACTATGACTGTTTGTGTCCTAAAGCATTGATACTTGCTTGTAAAAAAAATAATATTAAAACCGTTGCAACCCAGGAACGTTTTATAACAACTTTTTATACCTCTTTTTCTAATGTGACGGTAGACACTTATTACACCGCAAGTGAATTCACTGCAAATGCTGTTAAGAAGTCAAAATATTATGATGTAAAAAATGTTGTTCCAATGGGTCAATACAGAAGTGATTATATTTCATTATATAAAAAGGAAACTGTTCCAAATGAAATTTCTATAGCTAAAAATAATGGAAAAAAGATATTAATTATTTTTGGTAACCATTCAAATAATTGCTGGTTTGATTCTCATATAGATCCACTTTTAAATTGGACTGCCCAGCTTAATTTTTTAGAAGATTGCATTAAGCTTTCCCGAAATTTAAGTAACACTTTTATAGTTATAAGATACAAGAGCATAGGTTGGCTAACTAATAAATTTTTTAAGAATATATTGGATAAAATCAATAATTGTGAAAATATTATTATATCAAACAATTACAAAGAGTCTTATTATTCTTATAAACTATGTGCTAATGCAGATTTAGTTATAGCAAAACACACATCCATAGCGGACGAATGTTTAGCAAATGAAATTCCAGTATTATTTCATGATTATACTCATAATACGAAAAAAACTCTTTTAGCTTTCATAAATTATTTACCTGATGAATTAATATGTAGCAATTTTGACGAATTATACCAAAGAACTAAATCAATCTTATTTTCGAATTCTAGTAAACTAGGAGAAGAAATAAAAAAACTTAATCAAACAGTTTATTTTGTAAAAAAAAAAGAAAATATTAAAAAAAACATACTGGAGAATTTAGAAAACCAATTAATTAAAAATGAACTGTAATATATTATGCAAAAAATCATATTAATAGGAGCCGGAGGTCAAGCTCGTGCGTGCATAGACGTTATTGAGCAATGCAAGAAATATCGCATTGCTGGTTTAATTAGTAAAAAAGAAAAAATGGTGTCCACAGTATTTGGTTATCCTGTATTGGGCACTGATCAAGAAATAAAAAAGATATCAAAAAGAATTAAATATGCTCTTATTAGCGTTGGCCAAATTAAGGTTTCAAAAATTCGTATTAATTTATACAATAAAGCTATCAAAGCGGGATTTAAATTGCCCATTATTAAATCTCCCTATGCTTATGTATCTCCACGTGCAAAAATTGGGAAAGGAACCATAATTATGCATGGAGCAGTTGTTAATGCTAACGCGATTATTGGACAGAATTGTATTATCAATACTAATTGTATTATTGAACATGATGCTTTTGTTGATGACCATTGCCATGTATCAACAGGCGCAATTTTGAATGGCAAAGTGTTATTAGGAAGAGAAAGTTTTGTTGGCAGCGGAAGTGTTGTTAAAGAAGAAGTTAAAATAGGAAATAATTGTGCGATTGGTGCAAACACTTTTTTAAGAAAAAATCTTGCTCCAGGAACTATATACAAAAAATAACAATGAAATTTAAAAAAAGCAAAAAATCATATTAATAGGAGCTGGAGGCCAAGCTCGTGCGTGCATAGACGTTATTGAGCAATGCAAGAAATATCGCATTGCTGGGTTAATTAGTAAAAAAGAAAAAGCTGTCAGAAAAAAACTTCGAATTGAAGTTTTGTTGCCAGTGGAAGCGTTTTTAAAGAGGAAATAAAAATTGGAAACAATTGTGTGGTTAGCACAAATACTTTCTTAAATAGAAATCTTAAATCAAATAAAATTTATAAATGAAAACAATAAAAATTGGAAATAAAAATATAGGTACCGGGCTGCCAGTTTTTTTTATTGCTGAAGCAGGAGTTAATCATAATGGATCTTTAAAAATAGCACTTAAAATGGTTGATGTAGCTAAAAAGGCCGGAGCAGATGCAATAAAATTTCAAACATTTAAAACTAACAATTTGATTTTACCAAATGCACCTAAATCTAAGTATCATATAGAAACTACAGGTAATGACAAAAAACAAACGTGGTTTAATTTATTGAAAACACAAGAACTATCTTATCAGATGCACAGAAAAATAATTGAATATTGTAAAAAGAAAAAAATTATTTTTTTAAGCACGCCATATGATGAGGAAAGCGTTGATATGTTAGAAAAATTTAGGGTTAAAGCTTATAAAGTGGCTTCCACAGACAATAATAATATACCGTTACTTAGTTATATAGCAAAAAAAGGAAAACCTATGTTTATTTCAACAGCAATGGCAAATATTAGAGAAGTTCAGGAAGCAGTAAGATGTGTAAAAAAGTATATTCCGTCCAAATTTGTCTTAATGCAGTGCACAGGTAACTACCCTTCAAAAAATTTAGACTCAAATTTAAAAGTAATGCTAACATACAAAAAACAATTCAAATGTTTGTACGGTTACTCTGACCATACTTTAGATTTTATTAATCCCATTGCCGCTACGGCATTGGGTGCTTCTGTTTATGAAAAGCACTTTACTTTGGATAAAAAACTAGATGGTCCAGATCATAGAATGTCATTACTTCCTACTGAGCTAGAAAAAACAATTGAAATTATTAAAAAAACTAAAATAGCTCTTGGAAATGAGAAAAAACAAGTTCTAGATTCAGAAAAACATAATAGACTAAGATTAAAGAAAAGTTTGGTTACAAAAAGTTTTATAAAAAAAGGTGAAAAATTAAATAGAAATAAAGTAGCAATAAAAAGACCCGGTACAGGATTACCCCCAAAAGAAATATTTAATATAATAAATTACGTTGCATTAAAAGATATACATGCAAATTCTGTTTTAAAACAAAAAATGCTCAAAAGGATTAAATAATGAAAATATTAGGCATTAACCACGATATGTATATTACTTCAGCTGCGCTGATAATAGATGGAAAAATAATAGCTGCTTGCGCAGAAGAAAGATTAAATAGAGATAAATTAACCAGAGTCTTTCCTACAAACGCAGTGAATTTTTGTTTAAAAAAAGCAAAACTTAATTTAAGTCAAATCGATTTTATTGCCAATTCATATAATCCATCTGTTCACCTAAAGAAATTTAATCCAATTTATTCTAATTATAGACGTTTTAGAGGAGATTATTTTTATTCAATTCCTGATTTTTTACTAAACAGAGATAGACAAATGAAAGAAGACAGCGATTATTCGTTTCAGAAAGTTAGACTAGGTACAAAACAACTTAATATTTATTATATTACGCACCATTTGTGTCATGCAGCTAATGGATTTTATCTTTCACCATTCAAAGAGTCAGCAATATTAACTGCTGATGGTGTAGGAGAAGATGATACAGCTAACTTTTTAATAGGAAAAAAGAATAAAATTAATTTAATTAAAAGACTTAAGATACCTCATTCAATTGGTAGTTTTTACAGTACATTTACAGAATTTTTTGGATATAAGCCCGAGCACGACGAATGGAAAGTTATGGCTTTAAGTGCCTATGGAAAGAAAAATAATCAATTTTATAAAATAATTAGGAAAATGATTAAATTTAAATCAGAAGGATCTTTTGAATTGGATCAGTCTTATTTTAAAGAACGTATTGGCACTTTACCAAATTTTTACACCGATGAATTTGTCAAAGTGTTAGGAAAACCAAGAGAAAAAAATCAAAACTTCACAAAGAGAAATTATGATGTTGCTGCAGCCATGCAACAAGTTTTCGAAGAAATTTGTTGTCACATGTTAAAGTTTTTGCATAGAAAAACCCGTACGAAAAATTTAGTTCTCTCAGGTGGATCTTTTATGAACTCCGTATTTAATGGTAAAGCACATAAGGTTACACCTTTTAAAAACGTTTGGGTTTCATCTTGTCCTGCTGATGATGGCTTGTCAATTGGGGCAGCTCTTTTCCTTTACAACAATATTTTAAAAAGAAAAACAAGATATGAATTAAAGCATAATTTTTTTGGTCCAAGTTACAACACAAATAAAATTAGGGAAGATCTTATTAAATACAAAGTAAAATTTAAATATGAAAAAAATATTAGTCAAATTGTAAGTAAAGAACTGGCAAAAGGAAAACTAATAGGTTGGTTTCAGGGCAGCATGGAATTTGGTCAAAGAGCTCTAGGTAATAGATCTATTTTGGCGGATCCCAGAAACAAAGATTCAAAAACTAAAGTAAATCAAGCGGTAAAATATAGAGAAAATTTTAGACCATTTGCACCCGCAGTAATCGATAAATATGCACATCAATATTTTGAACTAGGAAAAGGCGAGAAAGTTCCTTTTATGGAAAAAGTGGTAAAGGTAAAAAGGGAGAAAATAAATATTATACCAGCAGTTGTTCATAAAGATTTTAGCGCAAGAGTTCAAACCGTTGATAATGCAACAAATAAAGTTTTTTATAATTTGATAAATGAATTTTATAAAGAAACAGGAGTGCCGGTACTTTTGAATACTTCCTTTAATCTAAACGGCGAACCAATCGTTTGTTCTCCCACAGACGCCATAAGAACTTTTTATTCTTGCGGTTTAGATATATTAGCAATGGATAATTTTATAGTTTATAAATGATAAATCCAAAAAATATTTTTGTATCGACTACATTTGCTGAAGACAATTCGAGAATAAGTGATGTTCTAGATATATGCAAAAGAGAAAACATTTGCAACATTGAGCTTGGCTCAAATCATATTTACGAAAAAAATTTTAAAAAAATAATACAAAAATATAATTTTTGTTTTTTAGTTCATAATTATTTTCCTATACCAAAAAAAAATTTTGTTGTTAACATTGCCTCATTAGATAAAAAAATTAGAAATATAAGTATATTACACGCAAAAAAGGCAATTAGATTCTGCAAAGATACAAATGCAAAGCTTTATACTATCCATCCTGGATTTTTATCTGATCCACTTAAAGCAGCAAGAACTAAAAAAAATTATGATTTCATTTGGGATACCAAAAATTTAAACAAAGACTACAACCTAGCATTTAAGAATATGCTGTCTTCACTCAAAAAAATTGTAAATTTTTCTAAATCCCAAGGAGTAAAGGTTGCGATCGAAACCGAAGGGTCTTTTAGAAAAAAAGATTTACTATTAATGCAAAGACCCAATGAGTTTAAAGAGCTTTTTAAGTATTTTAAACCTAATGATCTAGGGATAAATCTAAATATTGGTCATTTAAATCTTGCATCGAAAGCATTCAACTTTTCCAAGCTTAAATTTGTTCAAAAAATAAAAAAATATATTTTAGCAATTCAGTTAAGCCATAATAATGGAATCGATGATCAACATTTACCTTTAAAAAAAAATATATGGTACTGGAAAATAATTAATGATCCATATTTTTCTAAAGTTTATAAAATTTTAGAATTTAGAAATACAAGTATAAAAAATATCAAAGGCGTATTTAATTTTTTTACAAGTAATTGATAATGACCTCAAGAATTGGAATTATGCAAGGAAGGCTGTCGAAGCCATCAAATGGCAAAATACAATCTTTTCCTATCAATTTCTGGGAAAATGAATTTTATTTAGCAAAGAATATTGGCTTCGAGTTAATAGAGTGGGTTTTAGATGAAAATGTAAAAGATAATCCAATATTAGATAAAAGATTTTTTTCCAAAATTAAAACAATAAAAGAAAAAACTGGAATCGAAATAAATTCAATTTGTTGTGATTATTTTATGAAAAATTCTTTATCTAAAAATTCTAAATCTTTTAAAAAAAGAAATTTAGAAATTTTTAATTTTTTAATAGAGGAAAGCTGTCCTTTAAATAATATTAAAATAATAGATCTTCCTTTGGTAGGAGAAGAAAGTTTAAAAAAAGAAAAAATTTCAGATGATTATAAAAATCTTTTTCTCAAATTGGAAAAAAAAATTATTAAAAATAATGTAATCATTGCTTTAGAAACTGATCTAGAGCCTAATGAATTGAAAGATTTTTTAAAAAATTTGAATAAAAATGCAGTAACGGTAAATTATGACATGGGCAATAGTGCTTTTTGGGAATTTGAAGCAAAACAAGAATTTTTATGCTATGGAAAAATGATATCCAATGTTCATATAAAAGATTGTACGCCAAAGGACTATACTGTCCAATTTGGTGATGGTAATGTTAATTTTGATGAGATATTTCTTCTTTTGAAAAAAAACAACTATAAATCAGACTTCATTCTGCAGGGCGCAAGGGGAAAAGATGATTTTCAAGTTGCTAAAAAACAGTTTCAATTTGCGAAAAAATATGTTGAGAAATATTTTTTATGAATTTAAATTTATATAATAAAACTTTCCTAATATCAGGATCTAGCAGGGGGATTGGATTAAGAATAGCAGAAAGTCTTCTAAACGAGGGGGCAAATACTATAATTACTGGAAGATCAAAAAAATTAGTTAAAAAGCAATTTAATAAACTTTATTCAAAGTATGGATTGAAAGTGGCGCATGTTCACGGTGATATCAAAAATAATTTAGTGCTCAAAAAAATTAGAAACATTGTAAAGAAAAGATGGAAAAAACTAGATGGAATTGTTGCAAATGCAGGATCGGTTAAACAAAATATCAGTACATTTCATTCAGAAAAAGATTTTTATTGGTATCAAAAAAACAATTTTTTAACTGCTTTTAAATTTGTAGATTATTTTTTGGAAGATATTAAAAAAAATAAAGGTTCTATAGTTTTCATATCTTCAATCGCTTCATTAAAAGATCTTGGAGCCCCTCTAGGTTATGCTTCTAGCAAATTGTCTTTAAATTATTATTCTAAATTTTTGGCAAACGAACTTGCAAAGCATAAAGTGAGAGTGAACAATATTATTCCAGGAAATATTTATTTTGAAGGTGGTAATTGGGACAAAAAAATTAAAAAAAATCCAAAAAAAATAAAAAAGATGATAAAAACCCAAGTTCCGTTAGGAAGATTTGGCAAACCTGAAGAAATTGCGAATTTAGTTGCGTTTCTATTGTCTTCTAAAACTAGTTTTATGACTGGAGCAGAAATTGTAGTTGATGGAGGTCAAATAATAAGAAAATGAAAAAAAAAATGAAAGATTTATTTAATTTAAAAGATAAAATTGTTGTAATTACTGGTGGTTCAGGTTTTTTAGGTTCAGAATTTGCTTTAACATTAACAAACATTGGAGCTGTACCAATAGTTTTGGATAAAAACAAGAATTCTTTACAACTATTAGAAAAAAAATTTAAAAAGAAAAAACTGAAAGGATTGTTTTGCCTAGTAGATTTAAATGATGAAAATAAAGTAAATGCAGCAATTGATTTAATTATAAAAAAATGTAGAAAGATTGATTGCTTAATAAACGCAGCTGGCTTCACAGGCCAGGATATGCTTAAAACAAATGTTAATTTTTTTGAAAAATTTGAAAAATATAATTTCCAATTATGGCAGAGATCACTCAATGGAAATTTATCTAGTGTATTTCTTGTGACAAAATCTGTTGCAAAGTACATGATGAAAAGGAAGAAAGGCTCTATAGTAAATATAGCTTCTGACGTTGGCATAATTTCACCTGACCATAGAATTTATGAACCTAATAAAAAATTTAACTACAAAGGAGTAAATTTTAATACTCCCATTTCCTATTCAGTTGCAAAGTCAGGAATTATTTCTATGACAAGATATTTAGCCACTTACTGGGCAAAAAAGGGCATTAGGGTCAACTGTGTTTCACCTGCAGGAGTCTACCAAAAAATACATAGTAAGAAATTTGTCGAGCAATTATCTCAGAGAATTCCTCTTGGCAGAATGGCAAAGTCTAACGAATTAAATGGCGCGATAATTTATCTGTGTTCGAATGCTTCATCCTTTGTAACAGGTCATAATCTTGTTGTAGATGGCGGAAGAACGATATGGTGAATCTTTAGCTTAATAGCAAGATATGTTAAAGAATCAGCTAGTTTTGATAATACAGGCTAGAATGAATTCTACAAGATTTCCAAATAAAGTAATAAGTGATCTTGGAGGATTTCCATTAATTGAAAGGATTTTGCAAAGAGTAAAAAAAATAGAAAAAATAGGAAAGATTATAATTGCAACAACAAAAAGAAGAGATGACGATATACTGGTTGAGATAGCTAAATTGAATAAAGTCGAAGTATATAGGGGTTCAGAAAACGATCTGGTTGACAGATATTATCAGGCAGTTAAAGGTAAAAAAGTGAGTCATATTTTAAGACTTCCAGCTGATAATCCAATTCCTGATCCAACAGAATATAATAGATTGATAAATTATCATTTAAATACTGATAATGATTTTTCATCGAACATTTGTAATTTTATGATGAATGGTTATCCGGACGGTTTTGGTGTTGAAATATTTACAGTTGAGTCACTAAAAAGAATTTGGAAGAAAGAAAAAAGAAAAAGGTTTAGAGAGCATATTGCATTGAATTTTTATGACTACGAAAAAGGTAAAAAAAATTTAAAATTTAATTTTAAAATAGGAACAGTTAAGTGTCCAAAAAATATTTCTAGACCAAAGCTAGCTTTTGATGTGAATTATTATGAAGATTATATTTTTATAAAAAGAATTTATGAATATTTTTTGCCGGAAAAAGAGAATTTTACAGCAACAGATGTTATCAGGTGGTATGATAAGAAATATTCAAAAAAGGAGTTAAATTGAAAAAAAATAATTTAAAAAGACAAGTGTACTTTAACGGAACATTTGTTGATGAAAGTGAAGCTAGAGTATCTATTTATGATTCTGCTTTAATGTTCGGAGATATGGTGTTTGAAATGACCAGATCTTTTAATGGAAAGCAATTTAAACTTATAGAGCATTTAGAAAGATTATATTCTGGGATAAAAATATTAAGGATTCCATTAAAATTAAAAATTGATGAGATGGAGAAAGCTGTTCATAAAACGG
>Ga0187833_10005854_pt1 | contig 11495 bp, 9 predicted proteins | sample ETNtaG_37_FD_167968 | JGI IMG/M metagenome (GOLD analysis project Ga0187833, IMG submission 167968) | Marine microbial and viral communities from oxygen minimum zone, Eastern Pacific Ocean - ETNP2014_SV_400_PacBio MetaG (Illumina Assembly) | ecosystem: Environmental > Aquatic > Marine > Hypoxic... | reverse complement strand
ATCGCGCCGATGTCGTGTACGATACCGAGCACTGGGAGCTCTTGGCGGCGAAGCGGAGCGTCGCACTGGCCGTCATGGAGCGGCTTGGGGACCTGGCCCCGCAGGTATATGGTTCGGTGGCCCGGGGTGACGTCCATCGGGGCAGCGACATTGACATAATCGTCCCCCGCCACATACCTTCGCTCGAAGTGGAGTCGCGGCTCGATGTAACCCGGCGCGAGGTGGTGGCCGCAACACCCTGGCTCACTCCCAAGGCCCACTACCACCTGGATCCCGAGGTCACCGTTACCCATCCCTTGTGGCATCCAACACCTGCGGAGGAGGGGTTCCACCGGTTCGGCGGCGCTCTGGACCTCCCCGGGCTCCGCACCGATATGCGCGTGCCCGGTGTGGACAAGCGGCTCGTTCTGGTGACGCCCACATCCAAGGGCCATACGGAGGAGGCTGCACAGGAGGTCGGTCCGTCCCAGGTGGCCCGTGCCCTCGAAGTCCCCCTGGCGGTCGTCGAGGAACGTGTGTCCGTGCTCGTTCGACGGGATGCTATCGGCCGCACGGGTGTTTTCCTTCGACGGGAGCTGGCACCCGACGAGAGCGTCGAGGTGGTAGCACGGGAAGTGCGACCGCGCTTCCAGCGGCGGCGGTGAAATCTGATAACGACGTGCTCGTCACTTTCTGCCCAATATCCGCCGGACTATGAGCCGGAGGGAGAGGAGGAAGTACTCGATGATGTCATTGGAGCGGAGCTTGGAGGCCCCTCGTTCGCGGTCGTGGAACACCAGGGGTATCTCGGCCACGGTGAATTCAGCATTGAGCACGGCTGCCACCATCTCGAGCTGGAACGCATAGCCACGGGTCTCGATGGCACCGAGGTCGATATCGTCCAGCACCTCCCGGCGGTAGAGCCGGTAGCCTGTCGTGACGTCGCCGATGGAGAACGCCGAACCGGCCCGTCCGAGGAGGTTCGCGCCTCCGCTGATCATGCGTCGGTGGATGGGCCAGTCCGGTGTCCCACCGCCCTCCACGGCCCGTGAGCCCAGGGCCATCCCATACCCCTTCTGAACAGCCTTCAGGAGCTTTGGGAGCACGTCAGGATCATGGGAGCCGTCCACGTCCATCTCGCCGATGAAGAGGGCGTCAGGGTCATCCAGGGCCCGGGCGAATCCCTTGAGGTAGGCAGCACCGAGACCCTCCTTTTTCTCCTCGTGGAGCACGCTCACCAGGTTGGGGAGGCGTACGGCAGCTTCGTCCACGGCATCCCCGGTACCGTCGGAGGAGCCTCCCTCGACGAAGAGGATGGTAAAGACTGCAGGTAGTGAGGAGGCGACCTTCTCCATGTCGAGGAGGAAAGGAGCGATGTTCTCCCGCTCGTTGTACACGGGGACGACCATCACAACCTTCTCGCCGACCGCCTTCATGCAGGCACTCAAATGCCGGTCATTGTTTAAAAAAATGGTCGGGGGCTATCCGCCGCCGTCCAGGGCCCGGCGGAGCAGCAGAGCACCGATGAGGCCTGACAACAGTGTGGGTACCCGGACGAGCTGCTCGTTGTCGTCGAGATCCGCCCAGTAGATGAGCGGGTGGACCTTCGGCCGAAGGGTGACGTCCTCGTAGGGTTCGCCGGTCTCAGGGATCAACCTGAAGAGCTGTGTTCCTGTAGCCCAGCGGAGGAACGCGCCCTCTGCAGGATACCTGTCCTTGGTCTTCGGTAGGTGGGATGCCGCGCACACGAGGTTGACCAGGAACGAGACGGCCAGGAGAGCGAGGAAGACCGGCCAGATGGGCCCGTGACGGCGAAGAGTGAGGAGTGGGAGGACGAGGAAGGGAAGTGTGGGTACGAGATAGCGGGGCCCGAACGAGTTACCACCCCTCCAGTCGATGAAAGAGGTCTGGAACAGGAAGAGGGCAATAGAGACCGCGACGATGAGCATGGTCTCAGCAGGATGGCGCCTGTGGAGCCGTCCGAGGAGCACAATGGCGATGATGAGCACGGGGGAAATGACGAAAAGACCCCGTGAGGGGCCCACGGTGACCCCGAAGAAGGCCTCGGGAGTGAACTTGCCCACGCCCATGTACACTCCCTGTTGGTGGGTACCGCTCATGTTATGGTATCTGTGAGGGGGTGAAAAAGGCTCACCGAACAGCGCGTAATGGTAGATAGGAAGAAGGGACAGGGCCGCCAGCGATCCGACGAGGAATCCGGGCACGAGGCGAGGGGCCTTCATACGACAGTAGAGTAGGAGGCAGGGGGTGAGCAGTATTGCGGGGTAGTCGTTGGTGCCGGCGAGTCCTACAAGCACGCCTGCAGCGATTGCCCACGCTCGGTCCTGTTCACGGTCAGCGGTGAACAACAGGTAGAAGCTCGCGAACGCGAGGAAGGTCGTCAGGGCGTACGCAAAGAACAAGGTGCCGTAGAAGAACGCATGGGTCGCGAGGGCGTACACGAGCGCCGGGAGCGCGGGAGAGACCGTCCCGGTGCGGTGGACGCGTTGACCGAACCTGAAGATGAGAAGGGCCGTGAGTGCGGTGGGGAGCGCAGCGAGGAGGAACGTCGTGAGATATACGCCCATGATCATAGGGGCATTCACTTTCAGGAGCAGCCATACCAAGGGGACCGCGAGCATGGACTGGAGCGGACCCTTATCGCTGACGTATCGTCCGTCCTTGACAGCGAAATCGATGGGCTTGTAGGTGGGGTGGATGGCCTGGGGGAGGAAACGGTCGATCGTGACCTCGCCACGCATCCCGAGAGCGAGAGCAAGGCTGAACCGCGGCGCCTCATTGGTGAAGAGGAAGCCGGTCGTCAGAAGGCCGAGTGCGAGGACGAGACCAACAACGAGAGTACGTTCGTCCACATCCGTCATCGAGGAGGGCCAGTGCGGGTAATTATTTATTACTCTGGTCCGTGGAGGGAAGGAGCGGACATGGACCGGGCCCAAACCCTCCTCATAATCCTCCTCGTCATATACATGGTAGTGAACCCTCCCATGGACGTCCGGCTCGCCGGGGACGAGAACGTGTACTTCCTCATGGGGCGGGAGGTGCTCCGTGGCTCGGTGCCCTACAGAGACTTCTTCTTCGCCCATCCACCGGCCATGCTCTATGTGCTCGCCAGCTCCTTCATGCTCCTTGGCACGACGTGGCGAGCGGGAACGCTTGTGGCCGCACTGGTGAACCTCGGGCTCCTTGTAGGCTGCTACAGGTTGTGCGCCCGGCTCCATGGACCGCGTGCAGCGGTGCTCGCGAGCGCGCTCCTGCTCGGCTCACGGAGCTTCATGTTCGCCGCCCAGACCGATGGGAACGCCCTCTCCCTACTGTTCGTGGTCCTCGCCCTGGAACGCCACTTGGCCCGAAAAGACCTCTCTGCAGGGCTGCTCTGCGGAGTGGCGGTGCTTACCAAGCTCTTCGCCGTCATGGTCGTCCCGGTCATCCTCTTCGACATGCTCGCGACCGGCCGCAGCAGACGCTCAGTCTCCCGCTTCATCGCTGCGTTCGTGGCCTTGACCCTGCCTGTGACGGTGCTCTTCGTCCACCTCGCAGGAATGGACGCTGTGACCGGGCCCGTGGTCATCTACCATCTACAAAAGGAGCCGATCCCGCTGAACGAGCGTCTCGGTGTGATCGTCGGTTTCCTTTCGTCCCACCCGCTAGCACTCGTGGCGGGATTGGCGGCCATCCGTCTTCACGGTCGCACCCGGCCAGGACCGGTCATGCTCCTTTTCCTTCTCCTGTCCCTCTTCATCCTCGTCCAGAAGAACATCCTCATCCAGTACCTTGTGTACCCCCTCGCCCTCCTTACCGTGCTTGCAGGCCGCGCCCTCGATGAGGTGACAGAACGTGGGGACCTTGCTGCGGTCGTGTTAGTGCTCGTCCTCTGCCTCAATCTCGTCTGGACGGTCCAGTGGCAATGGGCCCGGTTCGCGTCCAGCCAGTTCGGTGATGCGGTTACCGTCTTTGCGGACCGTGTCCGGGCGACGACGACGCCCGAGGAGACCGTGTTCGGACATAGCGTGGCGGCAGCGACAGTCGCCTTCCTCGCAGATCGGAGCATGAGCTCGAACGTCATGGACGTCTTCTACGCCCGTATCACTAGCGGGATGATGGACAGTTCGGACCTGATTGGTACGATCGAAGGAGGCCGGACGCGTTACCTTGTGCTCAAGGGGCGGCGTTCCGCTCAGGGCGAAGATTTCTTCATCCCCGGTATAGGTGGTGATCCCGAGTTCGCTGCATCCGTACAGGAGCGCTGGCGTACGATCGATGTCCGTCCTATGGACGCGGACGGCATTCTAGTCCTCCTCGAGCCTCGTGACAGTGGTAGTGTTCCACCGCTAACCGCTTCGTAGAGGGCATTGGGGCCCCTCCGGCAAACATTTATTGAATCAGCCCAACAACACTACCTGCGGACATGGATACTACCTCCAAGCTCATCCTCCTCACGATGCTCGCCCTGTGCGCGGTGGCAGCCGCACCGTCATCGGTCCCCCTTCCCCGTGACGAGAACATCTACTTCCTCATGGGGCGGGAGGTGCTCCGTGGTTCCGTACCCTATCGCGACTTCTTCTTTGCCCATCCACCCGTCATGCTCTACGTGCTCGCTGGCGCCTTCATGGTCCTGGGCACAACGTGGTGGGTCGGGACCCTTGTCGCGACAGTGGTGAACGTCGGCCTTCTCCTTGGTTGCTTCAGTATTGCCCGCAGATGCTACGGGGTCCGAGGTGGGCTTCTGGCGACGGCCCTTCTCCTTGGCTCCAGGGTTCTTCTGGAGGTGGGACAGACCGATGGGAACGCCCTCTCGCTGCTGTTCTGTGTGCTCGCCCTGGAGCGGCACATGGCGAAACGACCGTTCACGGCCGGTGCTCTCTGTGGTACTGCCGTGCTGACCAAGCTCTTCGCCGTAGTCGCCGTACCGGCGATACTTATCGATCTGTATCTCTCACCTGAAAGGCGGCGTGATGCTCAGAGGTTCGTCCTTGGTATCGCTGCAGTGGTGCTTCCCGTGTCCCTGACGTTCGCCACCATTGCCGGTTACGGCCCTGTGCTCGATTCCGTTGTGTTCTATCACCTCCAAAAAGAGCCCTTCACGTTCGAGGCCCGTGCTGCGGTCCTGGCGACGTTCCTTGGTACGAACACCCTTGTCGTGGTAGCTGGAGCTATCGCCCTATGGAGACTTCCTGACCGGCCGCGAACTCTGGTCGCCTTTCTCATCCTGGCCACCGTGCTCGTGCTCGGCCAGCGCCGTCTTGTATACCCCTATCTGATCTACCCGCTCCTCGCTTGCGCCGCACTGGGGGGCGGGCTTCTGGAAATGGTCGTGGAACGGGGCGGAGCGCTCCGAACGATCGTCATCGTGGCCCTTATCGCAAGCATTGCGTGGTCGTCGGTCGCTTACAATCTGGCCAGACAGGGCCAGCCGGTGTATTCACGCGCCATACTCGATATCGCCCGGGAGGTACGCGAGTCCACGGTCCCGGACGAACGTATATCGGGGCACAGTACTGCGACCACTGCTGTTGCCTTCATCGCCGACCGTCGGATGAGCGGTAATGTGATGGACACGAACTATGAGCGGATCGCGAGCGGTGTCCTCAGTGGTAATGACCTAGTTCGAGCCGTCGAGGCCGACCGGGCGCGCTACCTCGTGCTCAAGGCAAGTCGGATACCAATTGACGGTCGTCCCCGCTACTCATTCGCTGGGATCGCACTGGACGAGGACTTCCGACAGTTCGCTCTCGAGCAGTACGTGGGAGTGCTCGAACGCCCTCTTGGTCAATACGACGTCCTTCTGCTCCTTGAGCGGAGGGCTGGTTCGGGTCCGACCTGAGCGCAATAAAGATATAACTCACCAGTGCCATCCAGCCTAACGGAAATGGGAACTCCAACGAGGCTCCTGCTCGCCCTTCTCATCGTCTGCGCTGTGCTGAACGCGCCAACCTCCGTCCCCCGGCCCCATGACGAGAACATCTATTTCCTCATGGCCCGGGAGGTGGGGCGCGGGCTCGTGCCCTATCGCGATTTCTTCTTCGCCCATCCCCCCGTGATGCTCGTCCTTCTCACGGCGACGTTCGCCGCCGCAGGTACGACGTGGCAGGTGGGGACACTTGTGGCCACAGCGGTCTCACTAGGGCTCCTGATCGGCTGTTTCGCCCTCACGCGCCGTCTAATCGGTGAACGTCCAGCACTGCTGTCCTGTGCACTCCTCCTTGGCTCACAGGGTTTCCTGATGTCCGCACAGACGGACGGGAACGCCCTCTCGCTCATGTTCGTCATGACGGCACTTGTCGCCTACCAGGGCGAGCGGCCTGGTCTGGCAGGCCTCCTTTGCGGATTCGCTGCACTCACGAAGCTTTTCGCCCTCGTGGCCATCCCACCGATCTTGCTCGACCTGTTGACAAGGTCCGGGGACCGGAGCGATGCACGACGCTTCCTTATCACACTAGTGGCAGTTCTGATAGGCGTCATGGGTGCGTTCCTCGCGGTCTCAGGAGTTGAACGGGTGGCCAATCCCGTTGTGCTCTACCATCTCACCAAGGACCCACTCTCGATACAGGCGAGGATGTCGGTGATCGTACGGTTCCTGTCCCTGAATGCACTTGCTGTAGTTGCGGCCCTCCCAGCGCTTCGCACAGGATTCAGATTGCGCAACCGTACGCTCTTCGGTCTGCTCGTCCTCGCCACCCTTCTGATCCTTGTACAGCGACGAATCTACATCCAATACCTGATCTATCCCCTGCTGCCCTTGATCGTGTTCGCGGGAGCAACGCTCGATGGGGCCTTCTCGCGTAGCCGGGGGCTCGCTGCCCTGACCATTCTAGTCCTGACCGTCAACCTGATCTGGTCGGCCGCCGGCAATCTCTCTTCGAAGACGGACGCCCCCTTCGGTCGGGCCCTCCTCCACATGGCACAGACGGTCGCCTCGACCTCGTCACCCGAAGACACGGTGCTCGGTCATGCAGTGGCGGCGCCCACCTTGGCGTTCCTCGCTAATCGACGTATGAGCGCTGATGTGCTCGACCTGAACTACGCTCGTGTAACGAGTGGGCAGATGGACGTAGCGGAGCTCGTTGAACGGATAAAGACCGACCGACCCCGATTCATCGTACTCGTGGGGAATCGTCAGAACAATTCGGAAGGGACTGACTACACGTTCTCGGGTCTGGGGGACGATCGGGTGTTCACTCGGTACATGATCGACGAATGGACACTACGAGGACGAGTTCTCCGGTGGACGGAAGGGCAGTCCCTTGTGCTCTTTGAGAATGTGGGTGCCGGATAGATCAGGCCTGCTCGGGCCCAAAAGGATTTAACTCCCCCCGCATCCCTTGGTTCGGAGATGAACACATACACCAAGCTCTTTATCGTCCTCCTCGTTATCTGTGCTTGGATCAATGCTCCTACTACAATCCCCCGACCGAGTGATGAGAACATCTACTTCCTCATGGCCCGGGACACGCTTCGGGGGAGAGTGCCCTACCAGGATTTCTTCTTCGCCCATCCACCTGTCATGCTCATTATCCTCACGACCTTCTTCATGCTCCTGGGGACGACGTGGATGACTGGGACCGCAGTGGCCATGGTGGTGAACGTGTCGCTCCTGGCTGTCTGCTTTCGCCTCGCTCGCCGATACTATAACGACCGTGCTGCGCTGATGTCCTGCGCACTGCTCCTCAGTTCACAAGGCTTCCTGATGTCTGGGCAGACCGATGGGAACGTCCTTGCTCTGTTGTTCGCGATAGCTGCCATAGAACGGCATAATGCTCGACGACCGCTTCCGGCCGGGATCCTTTGCGGGATCGCTGTGCTCACCAAGCTCTTCACCGTGGTGACCATTCCTGTCATCCTCTTCGACCTGCGGAAGCGGAGGGGAGCTGCTACCACCTTCCTCCTTGCTTTCCTGGCAGTGACGGTCCCTGTCGGGTGCGCGCTCGCATATATCGCCGGCCCTCATCAGATGGTTGAGCAGATGGTGCTCTTCCACATGCAGAAGGAGCCCTTCCCTCTTGAGGTCCGTACTCGCGTGCTCAAGAACTTTCTTCTTACCGAAGCACTAATCGTCATTGCGGCAATTCCTTCCCTCATTGAGCGTGGGCGGGAACGCCCACGGGCCTTTCTGGGATTTTTTACTCTGGTTACCTTGCTCATCCTCATCCAGAAGCGCATATTCCTACAGTACTTGATCTTCCCGCTCGTCCCTCTCGCCGTGTTCGCCGGCGGAACACTGGACCGGTGGAGCTCCTGGGGGAAGAGTGCTGAAGTCCTCATCGTGGCCATGCTCGTAGCAGCCTTTTTCTGGAACGCACCCCATTATTCGGCTGCACGCACTGGCCATCCCTTTGGACTTGCCCTCTTGAAGTACTCGCAGTACGTCAGCACACATTCTAATCCCGACGAGCGTGTGTTCGGGCATGCTATTGCTGCTCCAACGCTCGCGTTCTTGTCAGGTCTCGAGATAAGTGGTAATGAACTGGATTCCAACTACGTCCGTGTCACTAGTGGCGTAATGGCTCCCGAGCGTCTCATCGAGGCGGTCTCAATTCATCGTACGCGTTACATCGTGCTCGTGGCTAAACGCACTCCCCAATCTGACGGGGATAACGAGCTCCATTTTTCCGGTATTGGTAACGATCCTGCTTTCCGGAAGTACGTACTGGACGGATACGTGTTACGAGCACCTGTCCTCCACTACGGCAAGTACGATGCGGTAACGCTCTTTGAGAACAGGGATATGATCTCTGCCGAGGAGCTGAACCGGGCTCAGGCTACCTCGGGATAACATCCCTGCAGTACGAGAGGGATGCTATACAATTCAGGGGACACTCCGACCTCGGTCATCGCGCTCAACCGGTCATCGTTATGTGCGCGATACCGATGAGGTTGTTGACTATGACGGCCCAGCTCCAGACAAGCAGGAAGAAGAGCAGGCCCTGAAGGAGATTGTTAAAGAGGTAGCTCTCTTGACGAGGGACGATTTCCTTTTCCTTGGGCCGTTTCGTGGTCATCGACGCTACGTATGTGATGTACAGGAGGGCGACAGGGAGGAGTATGATGGGGAAGAAGAAGATGAGCTTGAATTCGATGAGGCTGAGGAGGTCGTCGGCGATCGGTGCGATTAGTGTGTTCCCCTCGGTTAGCCCGACCTGGATGCCTATGTAGGTCGTGATGACGTCAAACGCCTGGGAAAGGATGAGCAGAAGGATTAGCGTCTGGGGCCGAACTGGAAGTGGATATTTCCGTTCGGTCTTCTCCATACCAAAAGAAGAACAGAAAAAGAGAAAAATGAAGGGGTCCCGGAGGACCCCTTCTTTCCGACAGATCTACTCGATCTTACCTGAGCAGATAGCGGTCTCAGTGTGGTCCGACAGGGCGTTGAACACGTCGAAGGTGATCTTCACCTTGGACCTGTAGACCGTTCCGAAGCGGAGGTCCAGAGTTCCGCGGCCCACATCCTCCATCTTGAGGGTGGTGACCTCGGCCTCTGACACGTTCTGCTCCTGGCAGCCCGAGTCGGTGTCGCCTGCGGTGTTGTAGTAGTCACAGTCGTATCCGCGCTCGGACCAGGTCACGTGAATACCGTCAGGGTACTCCACGTCAGCGTTCCTGATGCGAAGCGTCTCGCCAGCACCGTTCTGGAGGCGGAGCTGGAAAACGCTCTCGCGCTCGGTCTCTGAGGACCAGACGGTCCACAGCCCGATATTATCGGGGCTCGCCTTGAAGAGATGGTCTTTGTAGTGTATCTTCTCGAACCCTACACAGCCCTTCTTCATATAGGTAGAGGGATTCAAGATACCCATCGAATACAGGGCGGCACCAGCGATAACGATAATCACTAGAACCCACCCGTACGTCATGAGGAACTCAAGCGCGGCTTGGCCCCTTGCAGCTTTCTTGTTGGACGGCATGGTGTTCACCTAAACGAAATGGGCTTAGTTCATCCTGGTTTAAAATGATTTCCTGAAACGGTTGCGCAACGTTCACTCAACGAAAAGTAAACAATTAAGGCGGATATTTCATGTGTTTTCACCCAAGGACGATCCCGCAATGTGTGTGAATACATGGGTCGGGACAATCACGCAACGTTCGCACGGGCTCAGAGTGGGTTTGTCACACGAGTTTCAATCGAAATAATGGACGATTGACAAATTCGCTCGTATTATGGTCCAATTTAAATTACTGTGCGCCTGCATGACCATACATGGGGACGCGGGGTACGTGTCCTTTGACGTTCTACGGGACCGCCACGGGAACGCTCGGGGCCCTGATACCGATGGACGATGGTAATCTTGTATCGTCCACAGTGTTCTCGTTCAACGACCATGAGCACGCCATCATCTATATCCGCCCCCTTGAACCGGAAGGACCTCTGGTGATCGTTCTCAAAGGGCCAAAGAGCATACTTCTGGACCTGGAGAGGCCGGACCTGGACGCTCGCTGGCGGACGATACTGTCTGCACGACACGTAGGGATCCCTGCCTGCCATGGTGATGCGGTCATAGTGCCCGTTGACGACAGCCTTGTCTGGTGGCGCAGGGGGGAAGGGCTCGAGCCCCACGGGTATCGTTTCACTGAGGACGTACGAGCGGTCATGCCCCTTGAACGATGCATCCTTTCGGTGTGCGGACGAGCACTCCATTTCGTCGATCCGGATCCGGGTGAACCAGCGATCACCCATCCCCTGAACCAAGGTGTGGCGGACCTGGTGACGGGATGGGGGAGAAATGCTCTAGTAACGGTCCATGAGACGATGCGTGGGACAAGCGTCCTTGTCGCGGTGGATGATAAGGGCCCGCGAGCGCTCAGTAGGCTCGATGGACGCATCACGGCGATCTGGCCTTCTGGAACCGAAGCGATAATCGGGACCGAAGGTGGGGGCGTGTTCACTGCGGACCTCGAGACAGGGGAGCTCGAATCTCATGGGATGCTTGATGGTCCTGTACTCCATGCCGCTCCGGATCCGTATGTCGGCGGATCGCTCATCTTCGGCCTGCGTGAGGTCGCGGTTCGCACCTCATCGGCAGGATTTGAAACAGTGCACTTGGACACGGGACCCTATCAGATACATCGCCCCGTGACGGCCTACTGGTCTGAAAGGTGCCGATCGAGCTCTTCCAACCTGCGCGAAATGGTACACAGCTCGCTGAGCATGAAGTAGATGCCTGCGGCGAAATAGACCCCAAACGCAAGCTTCATATACTGGACCACTCGCTCCTCGTGCTCCATAACGGGACACGGAGACGAAACATTTATATACAACAAATGACACTACTATGCAGTAGCGACATAAAGGTGAGTCATTATGCTCGAATATGAAGCCACAGACCGGGAAGACGTGGATGTCCTGGTCACTGGTGGGACAGTCGTCACCATGGACGGCGACCGAAACGTCTATCAGGACGGAGCGGTAGCTATGAAGGGTGATGAGATCGTGTATGTGGGGACGGCCGAGGAGGCTCGTACCCTCTATGACGCCAAAGAGGATGTCGATGCCTCGGGCAAGATCG
>Ga0187833_10005852_pt1 | contig 11496 bp, 15 predicted proteins | sample ETNtaG_37_FD_167968 | JGI IMG/M metagenome (GOLD analysis project Ga0187833, IMG submission 167968) | Marine microbial and viral communities from oxygen minimum zone, Eastern Pacific Ocean - ETNP2014_SV_400_PacBio MetaG (Illumina Assembly) | ecosystem: Environmental > Aquatic > Marine > Hypoxic... | reverse complement strand
CCATTGTTTATTCACCTCCAATAGCTGTTTTAACCCCAAAGGGCTTGTATTCTTGTCCTCCTCCATGAAAAAATTTGGAGAAAAACTCTACATAATGTAACCTGATTGCGTGGAGAAAAGGTCCAAGCACACCAAGTCCTATGTTTACTGTATGTCCAATAATCATGACTATGATCGCGATAATAATGTAAAATCCACCCATCTCAATAAAAGGTTTAGCTAGATTCTCATTTACAACAACAGCCAATCCAAGAGAAGCTAGACCAACTGCTCCTAAACGCATATAGCTCAGCATATTGCTGAAGATAGCAGGTAACTCGATAATTCCTTTAGCACCCTCGCCCATATAGAGCAATACAATGCTTATTGCAAAAATCCCAATACCTACCCACATGCGTAATCTAACCATGCCAAGCATAGTCAGAACTATGAGTATGACCCCTGTCTGCATAACCATCCAGCTTATTTTCTCTAGAAAAGCATGCCATAACCCATGGGCCCTCCAAATATTGTAGAACCCAATAAGCAATCCAAAATTAAGATGGAAAAATCCAATAATGACTCCCATAATTAAAACTGTGAGGATCTCATAACCCATAATATTCACATGACTGTGCCCTCTATTAAGTAATCGAGGAAAATCATAGACAACATGCTCCATACCATGACTTTCCAATATTTCTTTGTGAAGACATAAGCCAACATTACAAAGTTTTTCTCCAGTCTCAACACTAACATGTTCAAAACCGAGATACTCGCCATATACCCCTCCAAAAATAATCGTAATAATACTCGCTATAACTAATACATTCATAAAATCCTTGGTGCTTGGCACCTTTTTCTTGATGAACAAAAATAATAATAATGTGATTATACCATATCCCACATCTCCTAACATAATTCCAAAAAATAAGGGAAATGTCAAAAAGAGCAAAATGCTAGGATCAGCCTCAATATGCTGGGGCAGTTCATATAATCTTGTAAGAACCTCAAAGCTTTTGATAGGGTTTGGATTGTCAAGCTTTACAGGAACATTCTCATGATGCCCTTTTTCCAGCTCCTCAAAAACAACTGCTCCCTGAGTAACATTGATCAGTGATTCCTTGATTTTAGCTAGATTCTTCTCAGGAACATAGCCAGTAGCTATGAGAGACTCTTTTGTGGTTGCAAATTGCAATGGCAACTCTGCTTTTTTTATCTCTTCTTCTAAGAGAGTTTCATGCTTAATAAGAAATTGGGTGTTTTTCTGAGTAATCTCCATGATTTTTTTGGATGTATTCTGAAAAGCAACCTTTTCCTGCTCTAAATCCTCAACTATTTTTTTGAGATCAAGAGCTGCAATCTCTTCTAAATCCAAAGATCGGAACCCCACATCCTTTAGTATTGACTCTATCTTAGACAGTTGGTTTTTCTTGCTAAATAAAACAATAAGAACATCCTCGCCAAGATTCACTTCTTTAATAACAGCGCCTTTAATATTCTTTAACGCTTGTAAATCCTGTTCCTGCTTTACTCTTCCAATATGATTAGTAACTAGAGATAAACTGCTAAGCTCTTCATTATCAATTCCCAGATTTTGCAGTGTTTTAAGTATCTTTACCTTGGTTGTTAAGCTGGAAACTTGCTTTTTTTCCTGTTTTTTGCGTTTCTCCAAAGTTGAATACTGATCATGTATCTTTTGAATAGAATCCTGAATTTTGGTAAACTGCTCTGGAGTTAGTGATTCACTATCCATTGGATCAGATTTTTTCTCTAATTCCATGATTGTTTTTAATGCTCGAACAGTAAGCAGAGCCTTGGAAAGTTCTTCAGCCTCTAATAGTGGCTTGCCTGACTCAACCCCTTGAATCTTTCCTTCTTCATAAGGCTTGATATGCAATAATTCAAGATTATACAATTTATTGATAATTTTGTAACCAGCGCTTTTTGGAACAATTATTCGCAGCTTTGACATCTTCTCAGGGGTAATCATTCTTTATCCCCCTCGAGAATGTGTTTAAGCAATAAATCAACGCCTTTTTTGATGTTTTTCTCAGACTTGATCTCAACCTGATCAACTTGCTTTGAATATCTCTCCTGGATCTCTTTTTTCTTCTTTTCAATTTCCTGTAGATGACTCTGAGTCTCATTATTGATCTTAGCATCGCTCTCCTTTTTCTTCTGATTAAGCTCAGCAACTGCTTTTTCTTTGGCTTCAGCTATGATTTTAGCCTTTTTCTTCTCAGCCTCTTGAAGAACCTCTTGAGCTTTCCGCTCAACCTTAAGAATCTCTTTAACTACTTCTGTCATATTGTTCACTTCCGCAATATGATTGAAGCAGATTTACTCAGAAAATGAATCTCCTTTTTTAATCTTTTATTCATTGCGTATATTTCACCTGTATTATCTCTTACATAATCTAAGGATTGGGATTGGTATATAAACTTTGTGGTTTTGTCCCACAAAAGTCCTAAAATCAGTTAAAAACCAAAGGTTTATAAATAACCCCCAACCCATTTAGTATATGCCTTTTATATAATTTGTATAGTTTTGCCAAATGAAGACAATAAAAGAAAAACACTAATTCAACTTCTACTAGGTGGATAACTCATGAGACTCAAAAAAGTATCAAATATGAACATTGGAGGATATAATATTTCTTATAAACATCCTGATAAGCCAATCTACTGGGGCTCAACCCCTGATGGGAATACAGAAGTAATAAAAGGCATAAATCCACCAATGTTTGGAGGGGGTATGGATGGTCAGGTAGAATCCATAAAAAATCTCTGGAGAGAATACATGGTTGGTAATTTCTTAGATCATCCTAACATAGTAAGTGGAAAAGAGATGATCGAAGGCTTCAGCTTTGAGCCATACCTGGTATCGAGGCATGCTGGTTATTCCACTCTAAAAGATGTCCATCACCATATGGATCCTGATATACGTTCCCTTCTACTCCTGCAAACTGCAAAAGCTTTAGCTTACATGCATGAACAAGGATTTGTACATAGAGATGTCAAACCAACCAATGTTGCTTATGATGGCCTTGCAACCTGTGCAGTAGTTGACCTGGGTTTCACTGAAAGAAAAGGAGATCCAACCTTTGCATCCAGAAGGATAATGGTAGGAACGCCAGGCTATGAAGCACCTGAAATAATCGATGGTGAAGAACCTGATTTTCCACAGGATGTTTACGGATTTGCCCTGACTATGGGAGATATCTTATTTGGAAAGAGAGCAATGCAGTTCTACAAGAAAATACCCCCTCGATTAAATCTTCCTATAATTTTAATATCTTCACCATGGAGATCTGTTAGTGGATTGATTCATCAAGCAATACAGGATAACCCTGATAAAAGACCACCAATTGATGAGTTTGTTGAGACTCTTTCTAAGGATAATGAAGCAGCACTTGATGTAGCATAACTATTTTCTTTTCTTTCAATCACACATACCTTTTTATAACCAAATAAATCTTCTTCTAGTGTGGGTAGTGGTTATATGCGTAGGAAAAAGATGCTTCGCAATAATCCAATTAATCTTTCATTCGCTTTGCAATTTATGATTTATGCTACTATCGGAATGGGGGTCTTGTCATTTTTGGGTCATAACACAACGAAGAGAACTCCTCCTGTTCCCAGATCTGTTGTCACAACGACAATACCTCCTGACAATGATATTCTTGAAGCTGATAATCTAGATGCAAGACCTATCGGCCCACATCTTCTTCCGCAAATAAGCATAGCAGCCCAAGAACAAGAATGCGTTCTTCCCTATACAGAATCAAACGATCTTTTCCTGCAGCATCTTCTTGGGAAAAGGGCCTCTTTTGGTGTATACATGGATGAGAATCTTCAATGGAAGGATGTAGTTTTGCCGAGAATAATGCCTCAAATCAGATTGGCAAACACCATGGATCCTGCTGGGCCCTACGAGCAATGGATGCATCATTATGATCCTACTGGGATTCCAAAAAGAATGATCCTTGAGCACTCTACATCTCTGTCTGATAGGATTAAAGATATCCAAGCCAATCCTGACAATTTTGTTCAGATGATAAATGGAGAGATGGGGGATTTCTTAAAAACCAGAAGGTTTGTAGATTATAATGCTAAACATGTAGCCTTTTTCTACGTTCAGACTGGTCAACAACAAACCGTTGCGAAATATTCCAGGGATCACAGATCTCAACTCAAAGCTGTAGAAGATGTGTTTGATTATTTTGAAAAAAACAAGGATATGTTTAACGGAGTTAATTCTGCATCTGTTGCTAAAACACTATTCAATGCAGCTTTTTTTCTCTCCAGACATAATTTTCGTGCAATTGATGAACCTGTAAAACTTAGCACTCAGAGTGATATGGCATTAGCACACGAAAAAGGTATAGGGACATGTTATCTCGCAACTGAACTAGCAAAAGATTATTATCTTGATCTGTTGGAGTTAGTAGATAGGCCTGAACTTTCCAATAGGTTCTCCATGATGGCTGGATTCCTCTATGGTGATGGTGATCCTGTATTGCATCGCTGGATGCATTTTCATGATCCTGCGGACAGCTACATCGAAATTTTTGACATAGGAGATAACTGGATTCAGGGCGAAGAATCATTCAGATCCGATACTGCTTACCTCAGAGAAAATTCACTAGATACTCTTGATCTTGTCCCACTCTCCAGAACCTCATATAGTATTACTAATGGGAATGTAATGTCGCGACAGTATCTAACAGTTCTCTCCCAAGACATAGAGAAGGATATTCTTTCAAGGAATTAGATACTTTTTTATAGAAACTCCAATGTTCTCAGCTTATGGGCCAGTGGTGAAACCTGGTATCATGTACCCTTGGCTTGGGTGAGTCTCCGGGTTCGAATCCCGGCTGGTCCATTTATTAGTATTCTTGATGTTGATAGGAAATTTTCTTTTCCTTTTTAGCTTAGGGGATTGAGCTTTGCGAAATCCCCTTACTACTCCGCAGCCTACAGCCGGAACTGTAGTTCGGGTTCGTAATCCCGGCTGGTCCATTTTTTTGGTTTTTCTTTTGATTCTTTTGTTTTTTTTTAGCTTAGGGGATTGAGCTTTGCGAAATCCCCTTACTACTCCGCAGCCTACAGCCGGAACTGTAGTTCGGGTTCGTAATCCCGGCTGGTCCATTTATTAGTATTCTTGATGTTGATAGAAAATTGTGTTTCTTCGTACCACCGAACTTTGTGAGGTGGTACTTAGTGCAAGCGTCGACGGATTGAGCCGTCGGGCAGGTCCATTATATTTCTTTTTATCCCCCCAATCAATACCTTTAAATATCCGTTTTCTCAAAAACTACTTATGGGCTACCTAGTTTTAGTAAGGCATGGAGAGAGTAGATGGAATCTAGCTAATAAATTCACAGGCTGGGTTGATGTTCCCCTGAGTGAAAAAGGGATTAAAGAAGCTTTACAATCAGCAAAGAAATTAAAAAACCTTAACTTTGATGTTGCTTTTACCTCAAAACTCACAAGAGCCCATGAAACATTGTTATTAATCCTAGCAAAGCAAACACGAACAGGAATTTTTCTTCACGAAAGTAAGAAGCGAAGCTCTTGGGCAAACCACCCAAAGCAGTTTGAGAAAAATGAAATTCCTATCTTTTCAGATGATGCTTTGAATGAAAGATTCTACGGAGCTTTGCAGGGAAAAAATAAAGAAAAAACAAGAAAGCAATTTGGAGAGAAAAAAGTACACTCCTGGCGAAGATCCTGGGATATCAGACCTCCAAAAGGTGAGGCTTTGAAAGACACATACAACAGAACAATGCCTTATTTTAAGAAGAAAATCTTGCCACAAGTAAAAAAAGGTAAAAATGTTATTGTTTCTGCACACGGTAATAGCCTAAGAGCCATAATAAAACATCTCGACAACATCTCAAATGATGATATTCCTCACTTAGAGTTACCCACTGGAGAGCCACAGATTTATAAATATTCTAAAGGAAAGCTTACAAAGCAAAAGGCGCATTCTTTCACAAGAAAAGTAAAGTGGAAATAGTGAAGATTTATAAATAAAACTTGATTCCCATCTGGTATGCATATGATATTTATTGAGGAAAGATTAGATAGAGATTTCCTTAAAGATCGATTAGGGTACACTCTGGCTACTAAAACACCAGAATATGCAGGGGAGCATAATGGTAGAGCTGTTCGACAGGTTGGTTTAAGATTCGAAAAATTCGAACCCTTCCTAAATAACGTTACAAGGATATTTTCTTTAAGAAAGCCTGGATTATACTTTAGTTGCAAGGAAGAAGGCTATGGTGGGTTTGATGGGTCTCATGTTGAAAATAGCACAATAGTTACTGCCCTTCCAGGTGAGGCAGAGGCTCTTTATGAAAGAATAGCAGGATTAACTGTTGGAACCTCTAGCAGCAATTTATATGCCGTCGTAGATGGGCTTTGGCAAAGAAGAGAATCATATGTATGGAGTCCTGATCAGTTTGATGCACCAACTCCTGAAACCTACAATTTTTGGGGTGATGGAGTAGCAGAAGTAGCTGCACATCTTATGAATGAGGCAAAAAATGCTGGAGAATGGGTTCCAAGAATTATTGAGAGTGCATCAAGAGGGGGCATGGACACAGCAGGTCTTATTGAAGCAAGAGCCCCTAATGGTTTTGTTCTAACCAATCTAGCAAAAGAAAGAATATTTGCGCATTTCAGTCCTGAAGGCGAATAAGATAGCTTTAAATATTTCTTCTCTATTTCTCGGTATAAAATGAAAAAAGCACTCATAACTGGAATAAGCAACGATGGAAGATTTAATAGAATCGCACTAAGAAAGTCCAGAGCCTTTTTAGACCATCTCCAGGATTTTCTACTAGAGATTGGTGTTGTTAAGAAGAAGGGTATTGGAAACTACGAAAGAAATGGAAAGACCTATGACATCCAGACATTCTATCTTATCCACTGGGAAGATATAAAAAATCGCAAAAAACCAATAGTAAGAAAACTCAGTGATTTTAAAGATGCTGAACTCTACAGATATCATAGCAAAAAGATCGAGTTCCTTATTATATTCTCAAAAACCCACATAAAACTTATCTTCTATTGCGACACAAAAAACAGGCAAAAGATAAACAAAGCATTGTTTAAGTTCTGTAATGTGAAAAAACCTTTCAAAGAAAAGAAAAAATCAAAATGAAAATTAATTTAGTAACAACTAATCCAAAAAAGGTAGAAGCAATTAGGATAGCTATGAAGGAGTTTAACATAGAGGTTGACCACATCGACATGGATTATCCTGAAGATAAAGAAGGGACTATGCAAGATCTTGTGAAAAAAGCAGTTAAGGATCTTGCAGAGCAACTCCAGAAACCTATTGTTATCGAAGATACTGGATTGTATTTTGAAGCCTTTGACAATTTTCCAGGTATGTTCCCTAAATTTATCTATCAATCCATTGGATTTAAAGGGATCCAAAAACTTTTAGATGGAGAAAATCGAGGGGCATACTTCCTCATTGTAGTGGGATATTGCGAACCAGGCAAAGATCCTGTTTTATTCGAAGGTGAACTAAAAGGAAAAATACTTCCAGACATCTTTGAGGCAAGAGAACCAAAATTTCCCTATGATACTATTTTTGTCCCAGAAGGTTACGATAAAACAATGTCAGATATCTCACTAGAAGAGCGAAACAAATTCGGACATAGAGGCAAAGCATTCCGGAAATTAGGAGAATATTTAAAGAGATAAGTAATTTCTTCTAGGATGAACGCTTATATCAAAATCAGACTAGCTATCTTAGGAGCCTGCCTTTTTATGGTGTACTCAATCCATAATGTGGATAAGCTCACTACGGAGGATTTCAGAAAACAAAATAAACCTCGCAGAGTTTCAATTGAAAATGTTGAATCCTTGGTTCCTCAATCATATTTTCATGTTACTGAAAACAAGGTAGTTGTATTTCATGACAAAGACAATAATCCTCTGTATGAGGTTACTGATTCTCCTGAAAATAACTATGCTGATGAAAATGGCCTAATTGATACTATCAAAGATGTCAAGACAGGAAAAACATACACAAGAGATCAATTAGATCCTGCAACCTTTGACACGTTAAACCAAAAATGCAGAGAGTATTTTGAGCATCTGAATAAGATTAGATTACCTGATCCTAAAGATTCTCTAGAGCACCAAATTCCAGATCTGTTTGAACAGATACAATTGGCGCCTGTTGGAAGGCCAGATTTTGCTAGTGCAAGAAGAGAGTGATTATTCTACCTCAAAGATTTCTTCTAACAACACTTATAAATCTTCAAATTTTTAGATTCTAAAATGGAAAATTCCTTCAAAGAATTATTAAAACTAATAAAACTATCAAGAACTAATTGTCCTTGGCAGGAAGAATTAACAATAGAAGACCAAAAGCAAGAGTTCTTAGATGAAGCAAATGAAGTAGTTGAATCAGTAGATAATAAAGACTGGGATAATCTAAAAGATGAGTTAGGAGATGTTCTTTGGGATACCCTAACTCTTGCTACAATGGCAGAAGAGCAAGGCCATTTTAAAGCTGAAGAGATTATCAATGCAATTAATGACAAAATAAAAAGAAGAAAACCCTATATTTTTGAAAAACATAACCTTACAAAAGAACAAGCATTAGATGTCTGGAACAAAGAAAAGATTAGAGAAGGCAAGAAGCCGAGATTAAAATGATCCTCCAAGATTCTGTTTATGGTACGCAAGAGATATCAGACTCCCTAGTTATCGAAATAATAAAAACGCCAGAGATGGAGCGGCTTAAAGGGGTTAATCAATACGGTCCCTACAATCTTGTTGATCCTTCTGCGTTTTCCTCTCGGTATGACCATTCTCTTGGAGTCTACTTCCTATTAAGAAAGCTGAATGCTCCTCGTGAAGAACAGATAGCTGGCTTGCTCCATGATATTGCCCATACTGCCTTCTCCCATGTAATTGACTTTGTCTATAATGCTGCAGATACCCAGCACACCCATGAAGGGTTTCATGAAAAAGTTTTGAAAAACTCAAATATTCCTGCTATCTTAAAAAAATTTAATCTTGATGTTAAATATATATCTGACCATACAAAATTTCCATTATTGGAAAACAACCTTCCTGACCTCTGCGCTGATAGGGTTGATTACTATCTAAGAGACAACTTATTGATAGGGTCAATAACAAAAAAAGACATTGATCTAATTCTAGAGTCTATTGTTATTAAGAATAATGAAATCTTACTAAATAATCTTGAAGTTGCAAAGAAAATGGCTTTAAAATATATGGACATCTCTGCTGATTTTTGGGCAGGTCCAAATGTAGTTGCATCGCATGAGCTCCTTGCAGATGTTATAAGAGAAGCTTTAGATAAAGACATTATCACAGAAAAAGATTTTTTCCTAACAGATAATCAGCTTTTAGAGAAATTAAAGCCTCATTTTGCTGAAAGATTAAAGCTCTTTTCTCATGATAGGATTAGTCTGGGCACACCAGCAGACCATACATATCACTCTACGGTTAAATTGAGATACATTGATCCAAAGGTTTTGCAGAATGGCAAAACATTGAAAGTCTCAGAATTAGAGCCAGAATTAATAAAAAAAATCGAGAAATTCAAAAAACTATTTAAACAAGGATATTATCTAAAAATCAGTTAAGATGACAGATTGTATATTTTGCAAAATAATTAAAGGTGAACTGCCTTGCTCAAAGATCTATGAAGATGATAAAATCTTCTCTTTCTTAGATATTGGTCCAGTAAACAAAGGCCATACATTAGTTATTCCTAAGGAACACCATGAAGTCTTGATGGATGTCCCTGATGATTTGTTAAAAGAACTAGCTCTTGCTGTGAAAAAGATCTCAAAAGCAGTCATGAAAGGAACTGGTTGTGATGGTTTAACTGTTGGAATATCAAATTACAAAGCAGGAGGCCAGGTCGTCCCTCATGCTCATTTCCACATCATGCCAAGGTTAGAAGATGATGGCTTAAAGATGTGGCCTCAGGGCAAGTATGATGATGGTGAGATGGATAACTACAAAGATAAAATTATTAATGCATTGAAATAATCCCTATAATAAAAAAGTAATGGCATGATTTCTTTCTCTTAATTCTTCCAAATTCAAATCTTCATACTCATTTAAGAGTTGGTTCCAACCATCTAATTTTGCCTGGATTTCCTTTCTGATTTCCTTAATATCTATCTTGTCATCTGGTTGGATATTCAAAGGCATTCCGAAGCCTATAATTTTTCCATTCTCGATATCCATGTATTGGATATTATATTTCCTAGCCATTTCAATAAGTCTCTTTATAACCTTGCGTTTCCATATCTCTTGGACTAAGGGACGAAACTGTGGATCCTCCATCATATGTTCTTCAGAAGATTTGGCATTTGCTAACCTGAAACTAATATTATTTGCAAAACTAAAACTTAAATTATTTGCAGCGTGTTGTCGTGTGCTATCATTTTGCTTGCCAGCTCGATCGAAAAAATCCTTTTTGAATCCAGTTTTCTGTTCCTGGTACTTTTCCTCCATTTCTCTTTCCAATAGATCAATGTACAAATCAAAATGGTGGTTTATGACTTTCATAAGGCCTTCCTTAAACGCTTGTTTTTTGATTCCTCCTTCCATATTTTTTAGATCTTCCAAAAGAATTCTCTTAAGATCCTCTGATATGCCCTCGGATTGTTCAATCTTTTCTTTTACATGAAGATAAGTCTCATAAGGGCCATTATAATCAGGGTGAACACATTTCGCATACCGCTCCAAAATCTTTGAAATATTAAAACTCAAATGAGAATCTCCATATGTTTCCCCAAAAATTTTTACAGGATCAGGTCCATCATATTTCTCTAGTTCTTTCTTGACAGCATTGTCAAACCAACTCAATGCATTATCCATCCCTCTCATATAATAGTAGATCTCATACTTGACGTATCTTGGATCAGCAGACATTCTCCAACGAGGGTTCCCTTAGGTTTTTTATACATTCTTGCATCAGATTCAATGCTAGTCAATAAGCTGTAGATATTACCAACAATGTTGAAACATGAAATTGAATCACCTTTAGCAGCCGCAGCATCCATTTCATCTTCCAATCGATTAATCTTTTGCATCTGTTCCATTGTTGGTTCCTTAAACCATTTTTTTGGAGTGGATACTTCTCCTGATTGAGCTCTATCACTTCTTTTGACGAGTTCTACCCAACCCAAATAAAGACTTGACCCCATCAGAATTCCTATTATTGCATTCCTAAAAACCTTGCTTGGGCTATTAAAAGCATTCTTAACTCTTTGAAACACTCTCCCAACAATGGTTCCTCTTTTTCTTGTTGGGCCAATTCTCCTTCTCTGTGGGATCATAGTAAGATTTCAAGAATAGACCATTATAAAGGTTTCGGAAGGTTTTCAAAAGAAATAACTTCACCTTGTAACACGTCTCAAAGGAGTGATTTCATTCGCATAGACATCATTGACAACTAAATCTTTAATAGTATCACAATCCTTTTCATCGGCCATAATTT
>Ga0187833_10005850_pt1 | contig 11501 bp, 9 predicted proteins | sample ETNtaG_37_FD_167968 | JGI IMG/M metagenome (GOLD analysis project Ga0187833, IMG submission 167968) | Marine microbial and viral communities from oxygen minimum zone, Eastern Pacific Ocean - ETNP2014_SV_400_PacBio MetaG (Illumina Assembly) | ecosystem: Environmental > Aquatic > Marine > Hypoxic... | reverse complement strand
CTCCCACTGGTGCATGACCACTTCACGATTCAAACGATGATCCTTATCTCCGTACCCAAAAAACATCGGACCATAAACAGCGTCCTCGATCGCTCCCCCTATAACCATGCCATCAGGATTGTTGATGTTGGGTCTCTGCGCGTGATAATACAAGCTATGTCGCTGGTGCATTTCTTTGAATTTTGGAGTCGCTTTAAGCAACCAGGCCTGCTCTTCAGGAGTCGAATCGTCCGGATGCCCAGACGTGTGAGGAATTTTCCAGTGGTCGTGAATCAATGAAAATCTCACACCCATTGAACTGGCCATCCAATCATCAATTGCATTAGCCAACTTCGTCGTGCCAACGTATTCACAACCAACTAGTATCAGGCGCATTAGTATCCACTCCTTATTAGAATATTTCTTTCCGATTCAACGATTCGATAGTACATAAAAGATCAATCCGAACCCGATCATTCGGGGATAGCTCCGATCGAAAGAGCAAAGTTATCCCAGTAGGGCTGTTGATCGATCCGTGCATCTATGAGCGTGGCTACATCAGCAGCCATCGCCTCGGCTAACGCTGACTCGAATTCTTGAGGCGTACTGCACACTACCCCATTAATGCCGGAAGCACGGGCAACCGAAGCAAAATCCACAGGGCTCAAATCCAGTCCAAACTCAGGCATCCCACGAGAAACCTGCCGCGACTTCATCGTTCCCAGTGCCCGGTCATTGACGATAACCAATGGCATTGCAACATTCATACGGGCAAACACTTCCAACTCCCCGAGCCGCATTAGAGTGGATCCGTCTGCGCCGATCCCAATCATGGGCACATCCGGAGCAGCCATCTTTGCTCCTAGCGCGGCCGGGATCATAAGGCCCATCGTACGTCCGCCCGAAGTTCCCAAAAAATCACCAAAACGGTCAAATTCCCACAGATGCTCAAGCATTCTTATGAATGCACCAGTCTCAGAGACCACAACTCCCTCTTTTGGCAGAACAGCCCTACAGCTAGCTACGATATCCTGTATCGCAAATGTGGCTTCAGATGGGCGTTCAAAATACTTTAAAACGTTCTGCTTGGCAGCGTCGATCTCCTCTATCGAGACACCTTTATACTCGGACCCATTCAGGGCTTTTAGAGATTCACTCAGAGAGCCGTCTACCCGAACTTCAGGCTCCAAAACAGTAGTTCTATATTCAGGGCGTGAAACCAACTCTATCGCCGGCATATTAAAACCCCATGGAACATGAGTCATAAGAGAGTCGGCACCTACAAGTACGACAAGATCACAAAGATCATCCAATTCTCCTTCCAGCGTGTTGGGGATGTAATTACCCACCATGACACCCGCACAGCGAGGGTGAGATTCGGGGAAGATCCCGCGAGCATCCATATTGCTGATGACTGTCGCACCGATAGCTTCTACAAAAGTCATCAGGTCTTCCGTGGCCCCTGTGGTTGCAACATCGGCCCCAACAACGACCAGTGGTCGATTCGATCGATCGATCAAAGCCTGGGCTCGTTCCAGTGAGTCTGAATTAGGAGACCCCTCCACATATCGAGGCGATTGAACCGGTAATTCGCCACAATCACCATCATCAAAATTTGATGGGAAGTCCAAAACAACCGGACCATTTCGGCCATCTGTTGCCAACGCAATCGCATCACGCAAGCTGTCATTAGCAGTAGACCGTTCGAGCACGTTATACGACTTGGTAATTGAACCGAATATCGCGCTGTGATCAGCAACCTGAACTAAATCAACATTCGATTCCGTTGAACCGGACTCAAATACACAAACAACAGGCATACGTTCAAAGAAGACATTTGCTATGCCCCCGGCCATGTTTCCAGCGCCAACGCCCTTAACTCCGATCGCCAGACCGGCTGTATCTAGTCCAGCACCATAGTAAGCAGCAATGATCGCTGCAGATGATTCATGGCTTACATGTACAAATTCAACGCCGGCCTTACGACCTGCCTCCATCGCATCCATAGGGAACCCAGATCCTGGAAGTCCGAAGACATACTTCAATCCGCGCTCGGCAGCGTTTTGCATTAGTAAGTCGGCAAATTTCATACGAGTTTCACTTTTTCATCAACAGGATCGCTGCTGTCTAGTTATTTTTTGGGCTACAGAACAAAACCGCAACGCGTCCGTCATAACTCAAAAGCTGCATTGTGACGGATTATTCACGATTAGCCAGCCCAACAAGTAAATATCTGTGCTGGTTTCAACGTAAGAAACATAAATCGATACACCTGCTCAGATCAACAAGCGCGAGTACGCCACCTCAAACGCGCAAGATATAACGGGTGAATATGGGATATCCTGACGGTGACGAGTTATAAAGGTGGACACTAAACAAATGAACTTCTTTACGCGCCAAGCAGCCCCTGTGATCAGCCCAGAAGATGCGCTTCCCGGCAGGTCAAGCGCAGTCCAAATAAGCGGCATACACTTCGTCAACGATACATCGATAAAGCCACCATTTCCCGAACATATGAACCAGATCATTTTTGGCATGGGCTGTTTCTGGGGTGCTGAAAGACTTTTTTGGCAGGTCCCCGGTGTATACACAACCGCTGCAGGTTACAGCGGAGGATACACACCCAACCCAACCTATCCAGAAACATGCACCTCCAGAACCGGACACACCGAAGCAGTTCTAGTAGTCTTTGACCCTTCAAAGGTTGAACTCGAAACACTGTTCAAAGTGTTTTGGGAAAACCATGACCCCACACAGCATATAGGGCAAGGCAATGACATAGGCACCCAGTACCGCACTGCGATTTATGGAACTAACACAGACCAGGTAAATGCTGCCAATACAAGTCGAGACCGTTATCAATCAGAACTGAACGCCTCAGGTTTCGAAAATATTACAACTGAAATTGCAGCAGCTGGAAATTTTTACTACGCGGAAGAAGAGCATCAACAGTATCTGGCAAAAAACCCATTCGGATACTGTAATCACGGATTCTGCCAGGTCACTTACAAGTAAAAACCGCTGGCATTACACGCCAGATATTACAACCTGCAAGAAAGCAATGTTTCTTACGCAAAACCACTACTCATCAGCTCCGTCGACATCTTCAACATCGGCTCTAGTACCGCTGCCCCCCCGGAATGCTGGGATCAATAGCACAGGAGCAATTAGGGTCGTTACAACGGTCATGACAACCGCAACCCCAAAAATATCTTGACCAATAACACCTGAAGTAAGTCCGATCCCGGCAATGATTAGGGCAACCTCCCCACGCGGCAGCATCCCCAATGCCACTCTTGTAGCCCCGTGGCGGTTAAACCCGACTAGCAACGCTGGCAATCCGGAACCAGCCAACTTACTGAACACGGCAAATAAGGTCAAAACAGTCGCGAAACTCATAGCGACAGATAAGGAGGTATCCCCTGCCCCAAACGCAGTAAAGTCAACCTGCATCCCTATAACTACAAAAAATATAGGCACGAGAAAATTATTAACTGACCTCATCGGTACCTCAACCTGGTGCTTCAGCTCAGTACTGGAGAGAGCAAGGCCCATGGTATACGCACCGATTATCATGGCAAGCCCGAAATAAATCTCGGCCACAGCAGAGGCGATGAATGCCAAAGCAAGCGCCAGTACAAGGGCACCCCCAGAACTTTTAAACCAGAGCACTAATTTTGATATGTGATTAGCCACCAAAGAGCCAATGACCATCAGGCCAAGCCAGAAACCAACTGCCTTGAGGAATATCACACCAATGGATCCAGCGGTCACAGCTCCTTCCTCGGAAATCCCCACAACAATTGCAAGGATGATTATGCCAAGCACATCATCCACCACAGCACCTGCAAGGATCGTCACTCCTTCAGGTGAATCAAGACGCCTGATATCTGCTAATACGCGAGCAGTTATACCGACAGAAGTCGCTGTCATGATCGCACCGACAAAAAGAGCAGGCGTCATCCCTGAGATCGAGTCCATACTTGCATAACCAAACATAACCGTGGCAGCAAATCCCATAGCGAAGGGCAACACCACTCCACCCGCAGCAACAGCCGTGGCAGGACGGACATACTTTATAAACTGGTTACGATCTGTCTCGAGTCCAGCCTCAAACAACAAGACTACCGCAGCGAGTTGAGCAACAAAGAAAAGCTGCGGTTCTACTGGCAGGCCACCACTCTCCCCATGAGGCAGCTCGAAGATCACTCCCCCACCAAACCAATGAATACCACCGAGCAAAAATGGTGAAATAAGAATTCCTGCACCCAATTCACCAAGCACAGGAGGAATTTTTAGATAGCGCTCAGAAACCTCTCCTCCAATTTTAGCCGCAACCAAAATGATGGATAAAAGAAGTATTAACTCTGCTACTACAGCAAGTGGACTTTCGTGCAATTTTCACACTCGTATTACTTAAACTAATAAATCAGATCACTAAACGTCTAAACTTAGCCTTAACATGACCATGGATCGATAAACCCTACCAAGACTCTACCGAGGTTGTCTGTTCCCTGCTCAAATATCAAAGTCCAGCCAGCACTTTTTCAGGCCTCCACCCAAGGCGCTCAGGTTCGAATATCAATATCGCGAGCAACTCTCCGCTAGGGGTATACGCCCTTATCCTTTCTCCAGGTCTATGCGCACCATTGTCACCAATGTTACTTATTGAAAGTGGTCGACCATGTCTTACCATTTCAACTAGAGATGTATTGAGATTTATCCTGCCCAAATGCTGAAGTGTCGTATCGATAGGCATCAATAAATCACGCCAATCACCGGAATCGGCAAGCTCGATGACATCTTCAATGCTTACCGTATCCTCTATCTTGAACGGACCCGCATGCATTCGTATCAAGCCGGTCATATGAGCGTGTGTTCCAAGCTTCTCACCAATATCGTGGGCAAGTGTCCTCGCATAAAACCCATGACTGCACTCAACATCCAGCACTAACTCTGACCCTTCAAACTGCACAAGTTCAAGACTTAACACCCTCATTGAACGTGGAGGACGTTCAACCTCAATACCCGCTCGTGCTAATTCATACAATCTTTTACCCTTGTGATGTAGAGCCGAATACATCGGGGGAGTCTGCAGAATTTCACCTTTGAAGCCCTCTAAAGCTTTAATGATTTGGTTACGTGTAACGTCGAAAAATTTAACTTCCGCAGTGATCTCACCAGTTGAATCATATGTGTCGGTTGAAGAACCCAACAGCATGTTAATTCGATAAGACTTTGTACCGAGCAAAACGGTTTCTGCAAAACGAGTCGCCGAACCAATACAAATTGGCAGGACTCCTGTTGCTATCGGGTCTAAAGTTCCACCATGCCCAATTTTTTTTGATCGCGTTACGCCCTTGAGCTTACGAACCACATCTGTAGATGTCCAATCCTGCGCCTTGTTTATGTTCAAATAGCCGCCAGCAATGACAAAAGCCTGAGACATAATAGATTCACCAGTCAACAGTATTTCTGTCCGAATGTCTTCTACTGTCCTGCGCAATCACCCGATCGATTAATTGATCGACATCAGCTCCAGTTTGCAACGTGTCATCTGAAAAAAAAGAAAGTTTCGGCATAGTACGAATCACAATTCGCTTCGATACTTCCATCCGCAATCGGCTTGCGGCTGAACGCAGTGCGTCAATGGCATCGGATCGCTCGATATCACTTCCCAATACGCTGACGTAAACTTTCGCAACAGACAGATCACGGTTTACTTCGACTGCAGTCACTGATATCACCGGAGATAAACGCGGGTCACTCAAACCTTCAATTAGAACACCTAGTTCCTTTTGAATAGTGTGATTAACGCGCTCTACACGCCTCGTCAATGCTTACGCAACTCCTGCGGACAACTCTGCCAAAACTCTAGGCCTAATCGGTGCCAACCCTTTATCGTCGAGTCACCTGAACTTCGTAACCTTCTAGTTGATCACCTTCCTGGTATTCATGGAAGCCATCCACCATGAGACCACCCTCAAAGTTATTCACCAATTCGCTCACGTTTTCCTTGAGATGCCTCATAGAGGTAATTGCTCCGTCGAAGATCTCTTTTTGATCGCGAATAACCCGCATCCGACCACTTCGCTTCAGAACACCATCAGAAACTCGGACTCCGGCAATCTGTTCGCGCCGTCCGTGTTTAAATACTTCTAAGATATTGGCATGACCGGTCACAATTATCTTACGCTCCGGCTCCAAAAGCCCGCGCGCAGCATCTTCCACCTCATCAATAAGGTTGTAGATAATGTCAAAAGTACGGATCGTGATACCTTCAGCCTCTGATTGCCGTCTGGCTCCTGCCTCAACCGTAGTTTCAAATCCCATCACCATAGCATCAGATGCAGAAGCTAAAAGTATGTCCGACTCGTTGACCGCTCCAGACGATGCACTCAGTACACGAACTTGGACTTCATCATTCGAAATCTGTTCGACAGCGCGGCTTACTGCATCAATGGAACCATGATTCCCCGTTTTGATAACAATCAAAAGTTCCTTAGAATCTGACTGCTGAACCCGCCTCATTACTTCCGCCATAGTGGTAGCAGCGCGAGCATTTTTCCGTTTCTGAGCAATCCGCTCACGAGTACTCACGAGGTCGCGACCTTCACGATCTGTCGCCACAACGTCAAATTGGTCACCTGCCGCAGGTGTTCCGTTAAGACCAAGAACTTCAATCGGCGTAGATGGTCCTGCCTCATTCACCACTTCCCCAAATCCATCCACCATTGATTTGATCCGGCCACGGAAAGATCCCGCAACAACATTGTCTCCAACTTTAACTATCCCCGAACGAACAAGCACTGATGCTACCGAACCTCGAGTTCGATCCATATGGGATTCGATCACCACTCCAATCCCCGAACGGTTAGGGTTCGCTTTCAATTCTTGGATTTCAGCCACCAAAAGGAGAGACTCAAGTAGATCATCTATCCCATCTCCTTTTAGTGCAGACATGCTTACCGCAACTACCTCACCGCCGTACGACTCGACGATGATATCGTGCTCAGCAAGTTGAGCGTTCGTCTTGTCAATATCTGCGCCAGGTGCATCGATTTTGTTAATAGCTACGATAATTGGAACCCCGGCAGCTTTTGCGTGGTCGATCGCTTCCAGTGTCTGTGGCATCACTCCGTCGTCAGCTGCAACCACAAGAACGGCAATGTCAGTAACACGGGCTCCATTTGCGCGCATTTGAGTAAATGCAGCATGACCAGGTGTATCAATGAATGTTAGTTGTTGATCTCCCTTAACAACCTGATATGCACCAATGCTCTGTGTGATGCCACCAGCCTCAGAATCCACAACTTTTGCACCACGGATAGCATCTAATAAAGTGGTCTTCCCATGGTCTACGTGACCAAGCACCGTTATAACTGGCGGGCGAGTGACAGCGTTGTCATCCGTGAGTTCTTCGTCGACGCCGACTTTTATCGACGCTTCGCTTTCCATTCGATCTTTAGGCTTAAGTACTCCGATCTCAAATGAAGCGGCAACTTTGGCGGCAATCTCGAACTCCACTGTCTCGTTAACCGTCGCCATCACCCCTAGGCGCATAAGTGCCTTGATCGTGTCAACATTTGATGTCTCAAGTATGTCCGCTAATTCACCAACAGTAGTTTGTGCTGGTAGCTCGACAGGTGATCGTGGGACCTTGTCTTCTAGCACGATACACGCACCGTCAGGACCATCCTGAGCCTGTTTTACATCTGTCCTTTTCGATCGTTTCTGAAAACCTCGTTGCCCGCGACGCTGTGCCATATACCAGTCAGTTCCTTTCACTCAATTTTCTACTCTGTGACATGCGAAATAATGGCCCGACCAAGTAGTTTGAAAGTCAAATCATCAATCTCTATTTTAAGAGCAGCCTGTAGTTTACCTCTGTAAACATCGTCATCCCAATGGCCATCATCTTTACAAACATAAGCTCCCCGACCATTAAGCTTCCCGGTCTTATCAAAAACGATGTCACCTTCTGGTGTCCGCACAATCCGAAAAAGCCCGTCTTTCTCGCGTCGGTTCCTGCAAATTACGCATGTGCGAGTTGGGATGTGTCTTTGCGCTGGACCCATCTTTTCACTCCTCAAGCACGATTCATAACCTACCGACGACGACGGTTCCGTGCACTGCTTCCACCTCGTCTACCTCCCTGACGTCCCTGATCTGTCTCTCTGAATCCACTGATATCTTCCGCAAAACGGATACCGCCTGGTTCACTTGCCTCTGCCGGAGTTTTCGAGCGACTGTCAACTTGCCAGAGATCGTCTGACGACACATCCAACACAGCAGCCTCTTCTGTTTCTTTACGCTGCTGTTCCTCGCGTTCCAGGGCAGCCAGTTCTTTCTCAAGTGCAAGAAGCTCCGCAGCCAGATCAGAAGATTCTTCTGCTGGAAGTTCGACTTCGGATGGTACAGATTCGACTTCAGCAACCTCATCAGGCTCTTCAACAGCGTCAGCAGACTCTGAAACGTCATCACTAGGGGCATCAGTAACATTACTAGCCACAAGAGTCTCTTCAAGTGTTTCAGTTTCTAATACAGCGGGTTCAGCGACACTTGCATCAGCAGCAAACTCAGTCTGTTCTGCGTCAACAGCTTCTGTAATCTGAGGTGCTTCAGGCTCAGCAACCTTGTCTTCAACCACGTTGTTTGTCGCTTGAATATCAATTCGCCAATTAGTTAGTTTTGCAGCAAGCCTAACGTTTTGTCCTTCACGGCCAATAGCGAGTGAAAGCTGGCGATCTGGAACGAGCACTAACGCAGACTCTTCTTCCTCGTCAAGGTCGACTCGATCAGCCACAGCTGGACTAAGGGAATTAGATATGAACTTAATTGGATCTTCATCCCACTCAATAACATCGATTTTTTCACCAAGCAGTTCGTTCACAACATTTTGAATACGGATACCACGCAAACCAACACATGCACCAACTGCATCGACTCCTTCTTGGTTCGAGGAAACGGCAACCTTAGAGCGTGCACCTGGCTCTCGTGCGATCGCTTTGATTTCGATCACGCCATTGAAAATCTCAGGGACCTCTACTTCAAACAATCGCCTAAGAAGATCCGGATGAGTTCTCGAGACGATAATTTCAGGTCCTCGAATCGTACGACCAACTTGAACCACGAAAAACTTAAGCTGCTGACCCGGACGGTACCGCTCAAAAGGGGATTGCTCTGTGGGGGGCATCACAGCTTCAGCTTTACCAAGATCCACTGTCACCCAACGGGATTCAACTCTCTGAACAGTCGCGGTAAGGACTTCTCCTTCTTTATCGATAAACTCCTCAAATACGATGTCGCGCTCAGCCTCACGAAGTCGTTGCATGACCACCTGTTTTGCTGTTTGAGCCGCGATTCGCCCAGGGTTGTACTCGAGCTGGCCAGTTTCGATGATGTCACCAACCACAGCTCCCTCTTGAAGATCCTGTGCATCACCGGCCGTCAGTTCCATGAGAGGGTCTTCGACCTCCTCAACAACATGCCTTACAGTACGAACAATAACGTCCCCATCAACGGGATCCATTTCAACAATTACATCTTGACCTTGAGCGGCTGGATCGCGTTTGTAAGCGGACGCGAGCGCAGCTTCGACAGCCTTTACAACAATCGGCTGAGGAAGATTACGCTCAGCAGCGAGTTGGGTAACTGCCAACAGCAGATCACTCTTCAACTCATCCTCCTGGTCACACATTCAGCAGACACTAAAGAAGTGGGCGGTGCCCACTTCTCAACGTCAAGCTCTTTAAAATAATAATTGAGCCGTACTAGGCTAATCTTACCACGTATCGTTATTCATTACTCACTCGTTAAAACGGAAAAACATGACTTCTGATCGGAGAAAAAAGCCTCTAGCTGTGTTGGTAGATTTCGACGGAACCATCACTACTGTGGACATCGGGAACCAGGTGGTAATCAAGTTCGCCAAACCCGGTTGGGAAAACGCACTCCTAAAATTCAAAAACGGAGAAATCAACGTACGGGAATTGTGGTCATACGAAATTGGGTTACTGCGGAAAAATCGCGAATCAGAAGCGGTAACCTACTGCGTAAATTCAGCCAAAATCAGACAAGGTTTCGGTGAGTTCGTCGAATACTGCGACGCACAAGAAATTAAGATCGAGGTAGTATCAAGTGGAATGAATTTCTACGTAGACTCGATTCTGGAAGCGAACGGATTTGCAGAACTCCCGAGAGCGCGACCAATTGTTCAATACGACCGTAGAGGCCGTGGTGTGATGGTAATGCCCGACGGCATACGTGATTGCAACATGACAGCACTATGCAAGTGTGATCGTATCTGGAAACTACGACGTGAAGGACACCGTGTGATTTTCATTGGTGATGGTGTTTCGGATCAATGTGCTGTAAGCCAGGCCGACATTGTGGTTGCAACAGGAAGTCTCCTAGATATTTGCATTGACAAAAACATCCCCCACATCCCGTTCGAAAGTTTTGACGAAGTACTCGCAACCGTCAGCGCCGAATTTAATAGACGTTAGTTACAACCGTTTTAATCGAGTAAATTACCCACTGCCGACAGCACATCTGATTGAGCGACGATTTCCGCATCTTTCTTCGTCCGGGCCTTAACCTCAACTCCACCGTTATCAAGACTACGGGAACTTATCACGACGCGAGTTGGAATTCCAAACAAATCAGCATCCTTGAATTTCACGCCTGGAAGAACATCTCGATCGTCGAAAAGAACATCATATCCAGCTTCTAAAAGCAATTCATAGAGCAGGTTAGCCTCGTTGGAAATAAAGGCATCATCAAGGTTGAGCCCCGCCAGGTAAACGTCATATGGAGCAATAGCCTGCGGAAGAATCATTCCGGAATCGTCGTGACTCGACTCTACGGCGGCGGCAAGTAAACGTCCCACACCAATCCCATAACAGCCCATGAGAATTTCATGCCGCCGTCCATCGTCATCAGTGTAGTCTGCACCCATTTTCGAGGAGTAGACGTTACCAAGCTTGAAGACATGCCCAACTTCAATCCCACGTTTGGCAACGAGCTTACCCTTACCGTCAGGTGATAAGTAGCCTTTTTTAGCTTCAGCTATGTCCCCGAGGATATCAGCCTTAAAATCTCGCCCAAAATTCACATTTCTAAAGTGGAACCCCTCTTTATTAGCCCCTGCAAGATAATTAGAGCCCATTGTGATGGAGTCGTCGACAATGCTTTTAATCCCCTTTAGGCCGACGGCTGAAGCTGATCCCGGCACCCAGCCAGCAGCCTTAACTTCTTCACCAGTAGCAAGCCGAGGTTCAGATCCACCTAGCAAATTACGGAGCTTAGTTTCATTGACATCATAATCACCACGAATGGTCACTATAACCATTTCGTCTTCCACACTATAAAAAACAGCCTTCGCAGTCTTCGATCGAGAAACGCCTTCCTGTTTGGCAAGTGCCTCGATGGTTTTCAAACCTGGAGTAGCAAATTCTTCGACAATTTCCGGTTCTTCTAGAGGGAATGACTTTTTAATGAACTCTGCTTTTTCAACATTA
>Ga0187833_10005849_pt1 | contig 11504 bp, 6 predicted proteins | sample ETNtaG_37_FD_167968 | JGI IMG/M metagenome (GOLD analysis project Ga0187833, IMG submission 167968) | Marine microbial and viral communities from oxygen minimum zone, Eastern Pacific Ocean - ETNP2014_SV_400_PacBio MetaG (Illumina Assembly) | ecosystem: Environmental > Aquatic > Marine > Hypoxic... | reverse complement strand
GTGATTATAATGGAGCTGTAAATGGTACATATTTGTACGTTGATGATCCCGCTGAGGTTATTAGAATACAATCAGAAGGTCATGTTTACATAGGTGATACAGACTGGGGTGGAACTGGTAATGATTGGTATGCAGATTTTGATGATCCAAACGAAAAGCTGTATCTAAGTAATTTAGCTGGTGGAGGTGATGTATATGCAGATGCAAGTGGTGGATTACAGATAGGAGTTTCTGATAAAAGATTAAAGAAAAATATTGTTCAGATAGATAATGCATTAGAAAAAGTTACCCAATTATCAGGAGTATATTTTGATTGGAAAACTGAAAACGAGGGTAATGTTTTTCAACCAATGCCAGAAGGAAGAAGAGTTGGATTTATTGCTCAGGATGTTGGTAAAGTTGTTCCAGAATTAATGAATACGATAAGTAATAATGCTGGAAGCTTGACAGATTCAAATAGTATTTTATTTAAATCGCAGTATGTATATGGAGTACATGAAAAGGATATTAGTGCTCTTCTTGTAGAAGCGATAAAAGAACAACAAGTACAAATAGATAAACAACAAAAGATAATAGAAGAATTACAAGCAAAAATTTTATAGGAATAGAATTTGTGAAAAAGAATTGTTTAATAGAATAAAATTTAATATATATTATTAAGAGGTTTTAATGAATAAAGGTAAAGTTTTAATTAAAGTATCTTGTACAGCTATGGGGGATACGTTATGTTCTACTCCAACAATACGAAAAGTTAGTAATTCTTATGGCTTCAAAGTTGATGTTATGACCCGACGTCCAGATATTTTTAAGAATAATTTATATGTAAATAATATTTTAGAATTTACTGAAGATGACGTGGAAGGTTATGATGAAGTTTTTGAAACTTTTAATCAATATATAAAAATAAATAGGAATGAGAGTAGTTCGGAATTTTATGATAAACCAATGGAAATAAAATTTGGTAATTTTGAGGCTAGACAGTTACATGCTATGGGTATTGGAATAACTTTATTTCCAGAAGAAATGCATTATGATTATTTTCCAGATAAACAAACAGAATATTCTAAAAAAATAACTAAAGATTTTTTAGTATTTCATATTACAGAAAGTTGGCCAACTAAAACTTGGGATACAAAAAAGTGGCAATGTCTTGTTGATTTAGTAAAACAACATACAAATTTTAAAATTGTTATGGTGGGGAAGGAACATAAAGAAGCTGGATATCATGGTGATATTATTAAATTAGCACCAAAGTTAAAAAATGTAGATTTAGATTTTTGCATTAGAGAAAACATTGGATATCAGGAAGAAAATAAAAATCAAAGTCAACTTTCAAATTTATTTCATATTCTTAATAATGCTTTTGCTTTGATAAGTGTTGATTCTGGTCCTATTCATTTAGCAGGAACTACTGATGTTAATATAATACAGATAGGAGCTTCTACTAGATATGAAAAAACTGCTCCATATAGAAAAGGGACACAAAATTATAAATTTCATCATGTTGGTGGAGAATGTAAAATATTTTGTGCTACAGATATAAAGTATTCTGTTAAAGAATGGGGCACTATTAATTCCCAGCCTTATTTACCAGAATGTCAAGAACAGTATGATGATTTTTATTGCCATCCAACTCCAGAACAAGTATTTTTTAAGATATTAGAGGTTGCAGAAAATGAGTAATATAAATATTTTAAGAATTGAAAATTCTACTATATATTTTACATATTCTAATTCTGGTAATTTTAGATTTGACTTTTATATTGGTAAAGAATTAGATATATTTATTAAAACTTTTTATTTAGATATTAATTCTAAATTAGAATATTGGATAGAACATCCTTGTTTTATTGTTTATGATAATATTAAGATTGAAATAAAAAATATAGAAGATGATATTAAAATAGATGAAATTATTATTGATAATTTAACTACTCAACCAGATCATGCATATAATAAAATAGGAAAAAAAGATTATTATGAAATTTATTCTTATTTAAATTTGTCGTATTATGAGGTTTTTCATAATGATATTGCGAATATTGAAAAAGTTAGAGGAAATGAATTTTATAAAAGTTGTAAAAATGTGGTTGATTTAGGATCTAATTTAGGTTTTATGGGAAAATATATCTCTGAATTTACTACGATTAATAACTATATTTGTGTAGAACCAAATGCAAATTTAAATAAATGTAATAAACTTATAAATAAAAATTCTACGAAAAATATAGTTATTTATGATAAAGTATTTTATTCAAATGATAATATTAAATTAAATTTTTATGAGGTAAATGGAATAGATTCACCAGTTCATTGGAGTTTAAAACTGTTGCAAATAAAGTTATTAAATCAACTATAACTTTAGAAAAAATTATAGATGATAATAATTTAGAAGTTGTTGATTTTTTAAAAGTTGATATTGAAGGGGCTGAAATATATTTAGCTGATTCAAAAAATCTTAATATATTAAAAGATAGGGTTAAGCATATATCAATAGAAACACATTCTCATGATATTAATAAAGATTTAGTTAAAATATTGAGTGATAATAATTTTGAAATATTATCAAATTCCAATAATCACATACAGGCATATAATATATTATTTGAGGATAAAAAAGAAGAATGTCAGCTGAAAGTGATGTATAATGATGATTTATGGTCAACTATTGTTAGTCCAGATCAACAAAGTATAAATAAATATTTAGAACGTATTAAAGATTTATTTATTGGAAAAAAAGCATTACATATAGGAATTGGTACATCAACTATATTTACAAAATTTAACGATATATTTAGTAGAATTGATGGAATTACTGTTATGGATTCTGAAATTGATGTGGCTAAACAATATATTATTCCACATCAAAGAGGAAAATCTGAATATGTGGTACATAAATTTAATAAATATAATATAAAAAATTTTGATTTTTTAGATTCCGAGTATTCTGTTATTATTGATAATAATTTAAAACATTATGCTTGTTGTAATCACCATTGGGAAAAATTTTATAAATGTATTATTGGAAAATTAGAAATGGGTGGGGTATTACTTACACATACTCAAGGATTTGCTCCACACACAAATAATGTTACTTCACTATCAATTAAAGAGTTAGAAAAATTATCAAGTAAAGATTATTCTATAACGGTTATGGAAAATTTTGTAAATTCTGAAGGATATTTTCCAGTGGTAGTAAAGAGAAAAAATAAACTTATTGACGGTAAAAATTTAATGGTTGTGGCACATCCAGATGATGAAATTATATTTGGATATACACAATTGATGAATAAATTAGCAGATTGGACAGTGTTGTGTATTACCAATGGTGATAATAAGGATAGATCACGAGAATTTAAAAATATAATGGAAAAAATTAGTGTTAAATATGAGATATGGGATTATTTAGATCTGTGGGATGATGAATTTTTTTGGGATATAGAACAATTATCTGTTAGAATAAAAAAATTTTTAGAACTAGGATTTGATAACATTTTAACACACAATAAAGATGGTGATTATGGACACCCACAACATAAAATATTATCCAAACTTATGAGTGAAATAGTTACAGATGAAAATCTTTTTTATTTTGATATATCTAATATTCCGTTAGATGGTAAAGTTCTTAAAAATAAATTAGATATATTTTCTTTATATAAAACACAATTTAAAAGAGATTCACTTTTACCATTAAAAAACTTCATTAAAGAAGGTTATAGATTACAAAAAACAGGAATACATACAGAAAAAAAAATACCAACTTTAAATAATCCAGTTGCACAATGTTGTACTCAAAATCAAATGGAATCTAATAGATTTTATTATTGGATGAAACTATTAGATAGTGAACCAACTTATTGGAGAAAATTGTGGGAAGAGGCTTATATAGCTGAAGTTCTTTGGCAACAAGGAATGTTAGTTCCTGGTAAACGTGGTATTGGATTCGGATGTGGATCTGAAAAGTTAGTGTCATTGTTTGCTAATTTTGGATGTAAAATACTTGCAACCGATTTTCAATCAGATAACGTAGTTGGATCTTCGTGGAGAAATGAACATGGAAGTAATTTAGATTCACTTTTTTATCCAGAGATTTGTTCATCACGAGAATTGTATAATAAAAATGTAGAATTTAGAGAAGTTGATATGGGGAATATACCTAAAGATTTAGGAGAATTTGATTTTATGTGGTCATCTTGTGCATTTGAACATATTGCTCCAAAGCCTATTATATTAGGACCAAAATTCGTTCAGAAATCATTTAGATATTTAAAACCAGGTGGTATTGCTGTACATACAACTGAATATAATGTAAGTTCAAATGAGGATACAATTGAAGATTATTTTGAAAGAGGTGATGGATCAGTAGAGGGGGCTGTTGCAATATATCGTAAGAAGGATCTTTTAACATTGTTTAATTCATTTGAGGATATTGGAGCAGAGCCAATTAAAGCTAATTGGAATACTGGAGATGGGCCTATTGATAATGAAATAGATGGGCCTCCAGGAGAATATAAGAGAGTTCATCATATAAAAGCTTTAGTAGGACATAATACAGATCCAAATTATCAATATATAACTACAAGTATTGGGTTTTATTTAAAAAAAAGAATAGTACTTTTTAATAAAAAAAAGTTATTAATTATTTCTCCGCATTTATCAACTGGGGGAAGTTGTCAATATCTTTTAAAATATATTGAAACATTTGGCAAAGATTATTCTGAAATAACGGTTGTTGAATTTACTAATTTTTCACCAGAATTTGATATACAAAAAAATAAAATACTAGATTTTGTTGGAAGTGAAAATTTAGTTACTTTGGGTGATTATGGGGAATGGGATACTAAGGGAGAAAAATATTTTATTAATAAAAGATTGAAATTATTAAATATAATAGAAGAATTTAATCCAGATATTGTTTGGATGAATGAATTTCCAGAGTGTTATGAATATAAGTTGCCTCCTGATAAAGTAATGAAACAACTTTATGATTCAGATAGAAGTTATAAAATTATAGAAACTACACATAATAATGCTTTTGATTTTAGTGATAAAAAGTATATACCAGATGAATTTTTATTTTGTGATAGTATACATTTAAAAAAATCTAATAATATAGATATTAGTAAAACGGTTTGGGAATATCCAATAGAATTGAAAGAAAGGCCAAATAGAGAAAGGACATTAAAAAAATTAGAATTAGATCCTGATTATTTACATATTTTAAATGTAGGTTTACTTAATGAAAATAAAAATCAAAAATATATATTTAATCTTGCTGATAAATTTAGGAACGATAAAATAATGTTCCATTTTATAGGAAATCATTGTTATATAGACGATTGTGGAATAACTGAAGATCAATTAAATAATCCAAATTGTAAAGTGTGGGGAGAAAGAAGTGATGTAGATGAGTTTTATAGTTGCATGGATTTATTTTTATTTCCATCTAAAAGGGAATTAAATCCTATAACTATCAGAGAAGCCTTATCTTGGAATATGACTATAATTGCAAATAAAGATGAATATACAGATAAATATAACGATTATTCTAACTTTTATTTATTAGATGATATTAACATTGAAGATTTTTTGAGGAATATGTTATATAATAAAGTTGAAAATGTAGAAAATGAACTATTTTATAATATAGAAGAGCAAAGATATTGGAATGGGGATGTTTGGGAAAGATCAGAAGAAAAATGGTCAGGCAAATTTGGAGGAACGGATAAACTTTGGGATACTTATATATTTAATGATATAAAACCTTTTTTAAGTGGAGATGTATTAGAAATAGGGGTTGGCCAAGGGAGAATGACAGAAAAATTACTTCAATATGATATAAATTTTATAGGAGTTGATTTAAATGAAAGTTGTATAGAATATTGTAAAAATAAATTTTCAGATAATAAAAATGTGTTGTTTTATACTAATGATGGATTATCATTATCAATGATAGAAGATAATTCAATAAATTTTATTTTTTCATGGGATTCTTTTGTTCATATGCACAAAAATGTAGTAGAGTCATATTTAGTAGAATTAAATAGGGTTTTGAAAATAAGAGGACATGCATTTATACATCATGCTAATTTTTGGGATGGATCTGAACATTCATTTAAAAATTTAGCTGGAAGAGCAAATCTTAGACCAGAAGAAATGGTTGAGATGTGTAAAAAAAATAATTTAGAAATATTAAGTCAAAAACCTATTGATTGGTCAAATGAAAATTTTGAAATATTTGATTACATAACAATTATAAAAAAAGTGTGATATTTATGGGTAAATTTTTAATAGTTTGTTCTTTTTATAATAATACAAAAGATCATATAAAACAATCTTTTGATAATGTAATTAATCAAACTCATAAAAATTGGTTATTTGTTGTAACAGATGATTTTAGTGAAAATGATTGTAAGAAATTATTACAAGAAGAAATTAAAAAAAGAAATAATCCAAATATAATATATTATGAAGAAAAATATAAACGAGAAATATATTTATATCAGAATTTTTTTAAAGCTATAAATTATGATTATTATTTAGATTTAGATACAGATGACATTATATCATCTAAATTATTAGAAATTTATAATTATCATTTTGAAAAATATCCAGATGTTTTTTCAATATTTTGTGATAATAAGGTAGTTGATGAAAATGGAAGAAGAGAACGTATAAGTGTTGTTAAGGTAAGTGATGATTACATTGAAGATTTTAAAGAAAGAACGCCTCCAGTTCAAGGTGGTGTAAATGGAAGGTTTTGGTATAGTTGGTCGAAGTATCATAGTTGGAGTATGTATGGAACTGGAAGATGTTTTTGTAAAAGTAAATATAATTCATTTTTAATTAAAGAGAAGTGTAGAACTTCTACCGATTCTTTTCTATTTTTTAATACTTTGAAAGAAGGTAATCATTTAAATTTACCGCGTAATTTATATACTTGGATCAATCGACCAAATTCGGATAGTTCTGAAATGACTGAAGAAGATTGGAAATATTATAATATAAATGCATTATTGGCTTTAGATGAATATTCTAAAAGTTTAGAATTTGGATCAGTAAAAGTTTATGATGATATTTGGTTAGAAACAAATGCACTTTCAAATGCTAAATTTACTGAACGTGTTGAAAGTATTAATTTAGTAACAGATATTAATGAGTCACAATTAGAAAAAATTAAGGATTTGTATTATGATAAAAATATTACATTGAATGATCCAACAAAATTAAATTGGGTGATAGTTTGGAATAAGTTAAATGAAAAGCAACAAGTGCAAATAATGCAGGGGTTACAAAATTATGAAGGTATATTTTCAATATATAATTTTTTAGATAATTTTGATATTGTAGAAGATGATATACAAAAATATTTAAAAGATGAAAGTGATTATTTTATAAATTTTATAAATAAGTATATAAGTGGATATAGATTTTTTATTTATTTTAGACATATTGTTATAAGCAAAGAGTTATATAATGAGTAATAATTTAAGTAATTTTTTAAATAAATTACAACCTATAGAACAAGTTCAAAGTAAAAATAATTTGAAAAATAATATATTAATTTTAAGTGCATATACAAAAAATATTGAGTGGAATAATTATGGAAAAAATGATTATGCTGAAGTTTCATTAAAAATAAATAAACAATATGCTGATATTAATGGATATGATTTTAAAGGTATTGTATATGATACAAAATATAAAGATTATTGGCCAACTTGGATTAAAATTTATGCAATTTTAGAATATATTTCTATGTATGATTATGTTTTTTGGATTGACGCCGATGCTATATTTATGAATAATATACCATTAGATTTTTTGATGGGAAAGGATATCGCTTTGACAAAAGGATTACCTACACCTGATATTGATAAAACATTAACTATGACAACTACTGGATTTATGTTAATAAAAAATACTGAATTCAGTATTAATTTATTAAATAATTTATTATATCAAGCTGAAAATTGGGATGGAGGTAGTTTTAAAGAATTAAATTGGCATGAACAAGGACTTCTTGATAAAATGTATATTAGACCACAAGTAATTCAAACATATAAATTTACTTTTGATTATTATAGGCTAGTAGATCATATAAAAGAAGATATAGAGAATCCATTTGAAACTGAAAATTTTAAAATATTTCCACAAAAATATCAAGTAGAAGATATTACTGATGTTAAATTTATATATCATGCTGCAGCTGAAACTCCAACAAAAAGGGCTAGGTTAAAAGAGGCATATAAGTATATAGATTTTTTAATAGATAAAAAAGTATTTATAAATTTTAAAAGTGATTCTATTGGTGATACTTTAGCTTGGATTCCATATGTAGAAGAATTTAGAAAGAAACATAATTGTAAAGTTGTTTGTTCTACATTTTGGAATAGTTGGTTTAAAGATGAATATAAAGAAATTGAATTTGTAGAACCAGAAAGTACAGTTGATAATTTATATGCTTCATATGAAATTGGATGGTTTTATGATGGAGTAAGAAATCCAATTGACCCCAGAACAATACCATTGCAACAGACATCATCAGATATTCTTGGTTTAAATTTTGAAGAAATTAGACCAAAAGTAAGTATTCCAAATAAAAAAAGAGTTATTCATGAAAAATATGTTTGTATAGCAATACAGGCTACAACACAAATTAAATATTGGAATTGTAAAGGTGGATGGCAAAAAGTAGTTGATTATTTAAATGAGAATGGTTATAAAGTTGTTTGTATTGATAAACACTCTAATTTTGGGACAAATGATTGTTGGAATGAAATGCCAAATGGAGTTATTGATAAAACTGGAGTTTCAATAGAAGATGCAATGTCTTTATTATATTATGCAGATTTTCATATGGGAGTGAGTTCTGGATTATCGTGGCTATCGTGGAGTGTTGGTACTCCAGTTCTTTTAGTTTCTTCGTGGTCAAAATCATTTGCTGAATTTCAATCGGGTTGTGTTAGAGTACATTGTGATGATGATGATTGGTCTGGATCTTTTAATGATGATAAATTTAAATTGGATGCTGCAAATTGGAACTGGAATCCGTATAAAGAATGTAAAACTATGGAAGATTGGTATGAGTTTGAGCTTATAACTTTACAACAGGTTAAAAGTGCTGTAGATGAAATGATAGTTAAAACTACTGTAGATGAAACGATAGTTGAAACTGATATTAACAAGGTTTATATTCATTTTGGATCTACATCTCTTGGTGATAGTATAGGATGGATACCATATTGTCTTGAATATAAGAAAAAATTTAATGTAAATGAAGTTGTAGTTTCTACATCTTGGAATAATTTATTTAAACCAGTTTATCCAGAATTAACATTTGTAGAACCTGGTGAAGTAGTGAATAATATTAATAAAAGACATATTATAGATTTTTATGGATTAAATTTAAAAGAGAAAGATTTGTTTGATAATCCATTTCCATTGAAAAATTATAAAGAATGTAGTGTACAAGGGCAGGCTACAAATTGTTTAGGGTTAGAGTATAAAGAAATAAAACCGAAAATAGTTATACCAGATAAAACAAGAAGAATCAAAGGAAAGTATGTTTGTATAGCTATACAATCTACAACACAAGCAAAATATTGGAATTTAAAGGGTGGGTGGGATGCAATTATAAAATATTTAAGAAAAAAAGGATATAAAGTAATGTGTATAGACCAATATGGTAAATTTGGAATAGAAGGTCAATGGAATTCCACTCCAAGAGGAGTAATAGATAATACTGGAGATTTTCCAATTGAAGATAGGATATCTGATATTAATCATTGTGAATTTTTTATAGGAACAAGTTCGGGTTTATCTTGGGTAGCTCACGCCGTTGGTAAACCAGTAGTTATGGTTTCTGGATGTACAAAACCTTGGAATGAATTTACTACTAATGTAGAAAGAGTACATAATAATAATGTATGTAATGGATGTTGGAACACACATCAATTTGATGCATCAAATTGGAATTGGTGTCCAGAAGATAAAGATTTTGAATGTTCAAAACAAATTAGTTTTAATATGGTAAAAGATGCAATAGATAATATAATTGGGGATTTTTAATGAAAGCAGCTATATTAACACAATTTAATAAACCATTATTAATAGAAGAGTTGAAAATACCTAAATTAAAATGTGGTCAGGTATTAGTAAAAGTTCATAGTAGTGGTATATGTGGTGCACAATTAAATCAAATACAAGGTATAAAATTGAAAAAAGAATTTTTGCCCTGTTTAATGGGCCATGAAGGTGGAGCAGAAGTTATTGATATAGGAGATGGTGTTACTACTGTAAAAATTGGTGATAGAGTAGTTATGCATTGGAAAGAGGGTAAAGGAATTCAATCGGATTTTCCTGTTTATATGACACCAGATGGTAAAAAAGTTGGTGCTGGATTAATTACAACATTTAATGAATATTCAGTAGTATCTGAAAATAAAATAACAAAAGTAGGTAATGATATTCCATTTGAAATAGCTGCTTTAATGGGATGTAGTGTTACTACTGGATTGGGTATTATAAACAATGAAGCAAAATTAAAAATAGGACAGTCTGTTGCTGTGATAGGTGCAGGTGGAGTAGGACTAAACATTATACAGGGAGCATCGTTGGTTTCTGGATATCCAATAATAGGGATTGATTTATATGATGATAAGTTGGAAATGGCAAAAGAATTTGGAGCAACTAATGTTATAAATTCTAATACTCAAAATGTGAGAGAAGAAATAAAAAATATTATAGGATCAAGTGGAATGGATATATTTATAGATACAACAGGAAAACCCAATTTAATTGAAATGGCCTGTGATTTAACAGTAGGTGGTGGAAAGACAATTATGGTAGGTCAACCAAAAGTAGATGAACATTTAACATTACATAAATTTTTACATCATTTTAAAAGTAAGGTATTAATGGATAGTAATGGTGGATTGGTAAATCCTGATATAGATATCAAGAGATATTTAAATTTGTATACTGATGGTAAGTTGAAACTTGATAAATTAATAACTAAAAGATTTGAATTACCACTCATAAACGAGGCTCTTGATATAATTAGAGCTGGACGTGGTTTTTCTGGTAGATGTATGATTAATATGGAGTAATTATGGCAAGATATAACAAAGAACAACTTATAGAATTTGAACAAAGATTGATTGATAGATATAATAACAATGAGTTACCTTTTTTATTTCATTTATGTGGTGGTAATGAAGAAGAACTAATTAAAATATTTGATGAAATTGAAGATGGTGATTGGGTTTTAGCAACTCATAGAAATCATTATCAAGCATATTTACACGGTATATCACCAGAAGTTGTTGAAGATAGAGTTCTTAATGGTAGAAGTATGTTTATTTATGATAATAAAAGAAACTTTTTTTCTTCTGCTATTGTAGGTGGTAATCCAGGTATTGCTGCGGGGTTGGCTACAGCTTTAAAAAGAAAAAATTCTAATAGAAAAGTTTGGTGTTTTGTAGGAGATGGTGCAGAAG
>Ga0187833_10005846_pt1 | contig 11506 bp, 7 predicted proteins | sample ETNtaG_37_FD_167968 | JGI IMG/M metagenome (GOLD analysis project Ga0187833, IMG submission 167968) | Marine microbial and viral communities from oxygen minimum zone, Eastern Pacific Ocean - ETNP2014_SV_400_PacBio MetaG (Illumina Assembly) | ecosystem: Environmental > Aquatic > Marine > Hypoxic... | reverse complement strand
TTACTAATTCTGCAGTAGTTGAGGCACCACTTCTAGAAATTGCCAAATCCGTTGATGATATTAAGTCTAAAATATTATTGGTAAAATCAAAAATATTACTTTTTATATCATTTTTTTTATAATATTCCGTAAGAGTTTTTTTTTGTTTCTCAAGACATTGCTGATTAATTTCAACCATGTATCCTTTGTCTTTTAACATTTTAATTACCGAAGGAATAATCTCACCAAATATCTCTGCGCCCTGGCTACCTCCTAAAACCAAAATGGAAAAAAATTTAAAATTATTTTTTTTTTTAATAGCTGAATAATTAATTATTTCTTCACGTAAAATATTGCCCACTTTATAAACTTTGTTTTCACATTTTTTAGGAAAGTTTATTGGAATTTCGGTTCCTAAAAGAAGTCTTTTTGAAAGAGACAGCAATTTTTTATTAGTTCTTCCCAGTACCAAATTATTTTCATAAATCACGAGGGGTATATTATAAAATCTTGATGAAAAAGAAACTGGAAACGACACGTAACCACCAAATCCAATAACCAAGTCCGGCCTTTCTTTTCTTAAAATTAAAATTGATTTCGCTATTGAAAAAAATATAGTTAATAAAGAAAAAAACTTTCTTAGTATATTTTTATTTAGTGGAGTGTCCGCATTTATAGCGTATGATTGAAAGTGTGTGTAATTTTTTAGAAAAACGCTTCCCCTACTATCTGTTACTAATAAAACTTTATATCCTTTGCTCGAAAAATACCTCATCAAATTAATAGCGGGAAATATATGTCCACCAGTGCCTCCAGTTGTAAAAATAATTTTTTTATTCATTTTTAATCTGTCTTGTAAAATCTTTTCTAGTAAAATTTAAAATGATGCCAGCAATAATAGAGGTTCCTATTAAAGAAGAACCACCATAACTTAGAAAAGGAAGAGTCATCCCAGTAGTAGGGATCAATTTAACATTAACACCAATGTGAATAAAAGTTTGAATAATTAAAAGAGTAGTCAAACCTATCAGTGACAGTTTTATAAACTCGTCACCTTCTAACAGAACCTTGCTAAATATCTTGTAACCAACAAACAAAAATAATATTACTATTAGCAGGACAAACAGTGCGCCAAATTCTTCAGAAATAACCGCTATTATATAATCAGTATGTGCTTCCGGCACTTGATCCTTTAAAATTCCCTCTCCCATTCCTTGTCCAGTTAATCCCCCTTGTTTTATTGCATCAAGAGCTTTTTGTGATTGAAAATTATCACCAGTTTTTGGATTAAAGAATGTTTGAATCCTGAGAGATATATAGCCAAATTTTGATGGAAAAAAATATATTAAAAACACAATGGAGACCAAAACTACTAGACCAAAAATCGACAAAAGAATCATATTGAAACCTGAAGCAAATACCATTGTTATCCACGTTGATATTATTAGTAAAGTTTGCCCGATATCAGGTTGGTTAATTAGTAAAGCAACAACTAAAAAAAGAATAAAAAACGAAAGCAGATATCTATTATAAATGTTCATTTTATCACTTGAGACTATAATTTTAGCAATAATAAGTACAAAAAGAGGTTTTACTAATTCTATTGGTTGAAATCTTGGAAGAATAGGAAAATCAAGCCACCTCTTTGATCCTTTGATTTCTTCACCAATAAAAGTAACTAACAGAAGAAATAAAATTGAAATCAAAAACAGTGGTAACAAAAATTTGATTATTTTATTTTTTTTTTGAATCGAAATTGCAATAAGTAATAATAACGAAACAAAGACAAAAATAAGATGCTTTATAAAAAAGAAATATGTTTCCTTGCTCGTCTTTTCCGCAATTATTGAAGAAGTTGAAGAAAAAGAAAAAAAAAGACCCAATAACAAGAGAAAAAGAAATAATAATAAAATTTGCTTATCTATATTTCTCCACCATTTTGCTATTAAACTAGTATTTTCCCTACTAAAACTAAACATTCAATCTCCGTTTGAACTTTTTTAATACCAGCTTTTTAAAAAAATTACCTCTATCTTCAAAATTATTAAATTGATCAAAAGATGCAGCACCTGGGCTAAGTAAAATGGTTTCTTTTGAATTTTTATTTAATTTTATATCTTTATAAATATTATTTATTGCATTTTGTATATTATTTGAAATTGTACATGGAATATCGTTTTTAATTTGTCTTTTAAAAAAAAAAGTTTTCTTTCCAATAATATAAGCTTTTAAAATCTTATTTTTAACATTTTTTAAATGGAAATAATCACGATATTTTGGAAGGCCTCCAACAATCCAATAAATATTATTATAATTTGATAAAGATTGTAAACTGGCTTCAAAAGTTGTGGCTTTGGAATCGTTTACACATAATAGTTTATTGTTTGAAAATACAATTTCCTGACGATGCGGAAGCCCTTTAAATTCATTAAGAGCTTTAATTATAATTTTATTATTTATTTTTAAATTTTTAACTATTTTGTAAGCAAAAGCTAAATTTTCAATATTTCCTTTGCTTTTAAAAAATTTGTTGTCAATTTTTTTTAGTAATAAATTACAGCTTGATCTGCTAATTGAAACTAATTTTGATTTTAATTTGCGTGTTTTGAATGTGCTTTTGATCGATTTTGAATGTTTGTTTGTCTTATTAATATAGGAATAATCTGAACTGTTTTGTGCCAAAAAAATTTTAGACTTTATTTTTATATAATTTTTCATATTCTTGTGTCTTTCTAAATGATCTGGAGAAATATTTAATATAGCAGCATGTTTTGAACGAAATAACTTTGAATATTGAAGTTGGTAAGATGATGCTTCTAAAATAAATATATATTTTTTTTTTAGCTTAATTGATGATAAAATAGGATTTCCAATATTTCCCACCGTTTTTACATTATATTGAGCTACTTTTAAGATTTTTTCGATTATTTTGCAAGTTGTAGACTTTCCGTTGGTTCCGGTAATTGAAATAATTAATGCATCTTTATTAATTTCAAAAAAAAGATCTAAGTCCGTAATTATTTTTTTTGAATTTTTTATTAAATAGTTTTTTATTTTGCTTTTATTAATATCTATACCTGGACTTACAACTATGATATCGATCAAATTCCGATTAAGCCAAAACTTATTAAGTAAAAATTTTGAATTTTTTATTTTTCTTCTTATTTTTTCGTTATCATCCCAACAATAAACTTTTGCTTTTAATTTTCTAAATGCCTTAGCTGCTGAGTATCCTGTTTTACCCATACCATAAACAGCAACTTTTTTATTTTGATATTTTTGTAAAGCAAACATGCATTATCTTAATTTTAGTGTCGCCAATCCTATTAATGCTAAAATTATAGATATGATCCAAAATCTAATAACAACAGTAGATTCTGCCCAACCTTTTTTTTCAAAATGATGATGAAGCGGAGCCATCATAAACACTCTTTTGCCTGTAAATTTAAATGAGACTACTTGAACAACAACTGAAACTGTTTCAAGAACAAACAAACCTCCAACAATTGCTAAAACTATCTCATGTTTTGAAATAATACTTACGGCCCCTAATGAACCGCCTAATGATAATGAACCAGTATCTCCCATAAAAATTTTTGCAGGTGGAGCGTTATACCATAAGAAGCCTAAACAAGACCCAACTATTGAACCACAAAAAATAGAACTTTCTCCGACATCGGCAATATAGGGAATTTGTAAATACTCTGAAAAAACAGTATTGCCTACAACATAACAGATAAGCGTAAATGATAGCGCTACCAACATTACTGGTACTGTAGCCAAACCATCTAAACCGTCAGTTAGATTAACCGCATTTGAAGATCCAACAATTATAAAAAGAGCAAATGGAATAAAAAATAATCCTAGATTCAAAACTAAATTTTTAAAAAAAGGAAAGTAAAGATTTTTTAAATGACTGCTGTCTCCAAATTTCATTAACAAGAAAACAGCAATTAAAGAAAGGATAACTTGAAAAAAAAATTTCAATCCTGAAGGTATGCCTCTCGAATTGCTATGTTTTATTTTCAAATAATCATCCACAAAACCAAGTAAACCAAAGGTAGTTGAAACCATCAGTAATATCCAAATATAATAATTATTCAGATTGGCCCACAACAAAGTGCCAAAAAGTATTCCTATTAAAATAAGAAGCCCTCCCATGGTAGGTGTGCCTACCTTTTTAATTATATGGTCTACAGGCCCATCATCTCTTATAGGGCCTGTAATCTTGTGAGATTCAATAAATTTTATGAATGGCCCTCCAATTAAAAATACTATTATCATCGAAGACATTACTGAAAGTCCAGTTCTAAAAGTTAAATAACGAAAAACATTCAGTGCTGAAAATTGATCTACTAAAGAAATTAAAAAGTTATATAGCACTTATTTGTCCTCTTTTAATATTTTTTGAAAATCTATTCAAACCTGTTGCGTTCGATCCTTTTACCATAAGTAAATCATTATTGCGTATAATTTTGGCAAAATGATTACGTGCTTCTCTAAGGTTATCGAATATTTTACCTTTTTTATTGGCATGCAAATAATCAAAGGTTTCCCTGATATATTTGCCATAAACGAAAACTTTATCAACATTACTTTTATTAATTGTATTCGATAATGTTCTGTGAAGTTGAGTTGATCTTTTTCCAAGTTCCAACATATCACCCAAAAAGACTAATTTTTTTCCATTATTTTTTCTTTTATGGAAATTCACATTCTTAATGGCAGATGTCATGGATAGTGGATTTGCGTTATAACTTTCATCAATAAATTCAAATCTTTTATTGAATTTTTTAATAACCTTAATATCTCCTCTTCCATCAGGAATTTCAAAATTAATAAATTTTTTTTTCATTTTACTTAAATTTAAATTATAAACAAAAAGTACAGAAATACAGGCTAAAAAATTATTTGTAAAATTATCTGCAGAATATTTTACATCAAAATTGAAAATTTTGTTTTTTACCTTTAATTTTAATCTGTAGTAGTTCCCAATTTTTTTTATATTCAACAAAAAAATATCCGATCTTTTTTTGAGACCAAAAGATATAACATTAATTCCATTGTTTTTTGCTTGATTAGACAAAAAACTAAAAAAATCACTGTCTTTATTTAAAATTATATTTCCCCCTTCTAAAATATTACCAATTATTTCTGATTTGGCCTTCGCTATGTCGTTTATAGAATCAAAATTTTCAAGATGAGCTTCCGAAATATTGGTAATAATGGCTGTTTCTGGTTGGATAATTTTCGATAAATTGTCTATTTCTCCTCTTTTATTCATTCCAATTTCAAATACTCCATATTTAGTATTCCTCTTCAAATTGGAAAGGCTTAAAGGTACTCCAAATTTATTATTATATGAGCGGGGAGAACAATAAACCGTACCATAATTTTTTAGGGCAAAATTAACAAGATCTTTTAAAGTTGTTTTTCCAACACTACCAGTAATACCTACAATTCGTGCACAAGAATTTTCTCTAGTAATTTTTGCAAGTCGATTTAGAGAAGAAAGAGTATTTTTAACTTTTATTAATTTTTTATTTGAAACTTGGTTCACATTCTTGCTGACTACAGATTTTACGGCTCCTTTTTTAAATGCTTCTTTTATAAATTTATGACCATCTGTGTTTTTGCCCCGTATTGCAAAAAATAAATTATTTTTCTTAATTGTTCTAGTATTAATCGACACTCCATTATAGTTTATTTTCTTATGATTTTTATTTTTAAAAGCTTTTTCAGCCAAATTTTGCGACCAATTACTTTTAGCAAAATAAAGTTTTCTTTTCCCAACAATTTCTTTTATTACGTTTTTATCTGAAAAATTTATTATCTTCTTTCCATAATCTTGAGTTTCTTCATGACCTTTGCCAGCTACCAAGAGTATTTCTCCTTCTCTCAGCTCCTTAATAGCTGCTTCAATAGCTTTTCTTCTGTTTCCTATATCGACAGCTAATTTTTTGCAAGATGATATAATGGCTTTACGTATTTTTTTTGGATTTTCGTTTCTTGGATTGTCATCAGTAACAAAAATTTTCCTGCAGTATTTTTTTGCAATTGCACCCATCCTTGAACGCTTTGCTTTATCTCTCTCACCTCCGCAACCAAAAACTAAGATAATATTTCTTCTAAATTGATTTTTTAATGCAATTAAGCTTTGCTTTAAAGCTTCAGGAGTATGGGCAAAATCCAAAATAATTTTAGTGTTATTTTTATAAATAGAAATACATTCGAGTCTACCCGGAACGGATTTAATATTTTTAATTACATCAAAAGCTTTGTTAATTTTTATTCCACAACATGTACTTGCTAACACTGCCATGAGTAAGTTTTTAACTTGGTAATATCCTATAAGTGGTATTTGTAACGTAATAATTTTTGAATTTATGCAAACTTTAACTATCTGTTTATCTTGTTGATATCCGTGTTGTAAAACTTTTAGAGTTCCGTAACTTGAGCCTATGGTAGTTATTTTTATTTTTTTTTTATTTGCAATATTTTTGATTGTTGTAAATTCTTTATTATCTTCATCTGTGATAATTCTGGAATTTCTTTTAAGCAAACTATTGAATAAATACATCTTTGAACCAAAGTAAGACTGCATTTTTTTGTGATAATCGAGATGATCATGACTAAAATTGGTAAATATTCCTACGTTTATGTGTAAATTATCTAACCTATGCTGTTGGAGTCCGTGGCTTGAGGCTTCTAAAATTATATATTTAATTTTTTTTTTTGCTAAAATTTGCAAATTTTGATGCAAAGATAAGGGATCCATTGATGTAAGATTTGTCTTTCTATTATATTTCTTAGAAGATATTCCTAAAGTTCCAATTGAAGCTGCTGAAACTTTATAAAAACTTAATATTTGATAAAAAAAATTGGCTACTGAAGATTTTCCATTTGTTCCAGTTACAGCGATAATAGAAGACGGTTTTTTGCTATAAAAATTTGAACAAGCTTCAGATAAGCTTTTTCTTACATTGTTGACTACGAGCAAAGGTATTACGCACTTATTAAGTTTAACTTTTTTGTTGGCAACAACTACAGTGGCGCCTCTTAATATTGCCTCTTTAATAAATTTTGTTCCTGATGTCTGTTTTCCTTCAATCGCAAAAAAAATATCTTTCTTTCTTACTTTTCTACTATCAAAACAAATACCTTCTACAGATATTTTTCGATACTCTCTTTTTACAGATCCAAACAGTTTACCTAGAAACATTTAAAATTTTTTCAAAGCTTGTAAATTATTTATGGCTAAAATTGGACCAATCTTTTCTATAATTTTGCCAGCAACAACTACTGTATTCCAACCAGAAGTATTACGTTTTTCACCTTTGTGTTTGTAACCATTTGGAAACTCATACACAAAATGTGGGGCTGGTTTGGGTTCGTCTAATATTACAAGTAAAACATATTTTGGCCTACTAATTGGAAATAAAGAGACAAAAGTATTAAACTTTTTTTTTGTATAAATACCTTCAGTAGATTTCAAAGCAGTTCCAGTTTTACCTCCAATTTCATAACCATCGATGTTTGCAAAATTTGCAGTTCCTTCTTTATTGGAGACTACTTTTCTCAAAATAGAATTTACTATTTTGCTTGTTTCGGTTGAAATAATCTGTTTTTTTTGTTCATACTCATTATTTCTTATTTTTAAAATAGTTGGTTGAATTTCATATCCTCCATTACCTAGAATCGCATAGGCTCTTGCAAGTTGTAAAGGTGTGGTCGTTACACCATGCCCAAATGAGGCTGTTGCAAGTTTACATTTTCCCCATCTAAATGGAATAGGCGTGCCAATTTCTTCCAAATCAAAATTAATTTTTTTAAAAAGATTTAGGGAATTTAAAAAAACTTTATATTTTTCAATACCAATTTTTTGAGCTATTCGAATTGCACCAATGTTAGAAGATTGAATTAAAATTTGTTCAGCACTTAAATTTTTGGGCAAATTATCATGTTCGGATATCTTTCTTCCTGCACAAAATATTTTGTGTTTTAAATTAGTAAACATAGTCTTTTGATCTATTACCCCACTTTCTAGTCCTGCGGCTAAAGTAAATGTTTTAAAAACTGAACCCATTTCGTAAACTCCTTTAGTAATTTTATTAGTATAAATATCATCATTAATTGAAAATCTTTTGTTCAAATCATAATCAGGCAAAGATACCAAGGATAATATATCACCGTTATTTGCGTCCATAAGGAGTGCAGCACTTCCTATTGCTTTGAAATCTGATTGGGCTTCAATTAATTCTTCTCTGACAATGTGTTGTAAATTTGAATCTAAAGTCAGTTCTAGAGATGAGTTGATCAGTAGTTTAGTTTTTAAATCTTTATCAAAAAATTTTTCTACACCGGAAATCCCTGTATTATCGTCATTGATTTGACCTAAAATATGACTTAACAGATTTTTTTGCGGATAAATTCTAAACTGATGTTTTTCAAGTAATATAGATTTGTCACCTAGTAAAAAAAGATTAGTTTTTTCACTCTCGGTAAGTCTTTTTTTTATGTAAAAAAACTTGTTTTTTTTTAATTTTAATTTGATTTTGTGCGTTTCTAGTTCGGGAAAAATAAGTCTTAAATTTATTAATAGCTTTTTTTTATCCTTTACTAAGGAAGGTCTTACACCAGCTGAGTAAATATCAATATTTCTTGCTACAATTATCCCGTTTCTATCTAAAACATCTCCTCTTTTTTTTATAAAATTTTTGTTAGCATTTTCAGAAAAAATAATTTTATTGGGTAATGGTGACAAAGACAAATAAGTGATTTTGACACTAAAAATAATTACAAAGCAAAAAAAAATGAAAAATAAAAAATTTACTCTATTTAAAGAAACTTTTACTAAATCTAATTTTTTTCTTTCAATAAGAGATTTTGGTTCGATATAATCTTCGAAAAAAAAACTTTTTTTTTTTGATTTATTTTTCCCCTTTATGATCTTCATTTAGCGTTATTTTCCTGGCACAATAGGAATACCTAGAAAAATTTTAACCACTTGCAAACCCATCCACTGTTGTGCCTTCTTTGATTTAATTATTTCGTAGGGATCAGAATAAAATTTTTTTAGTTCATCCTTCTTTGTTTCAATCTTTTTTACTATTCGTAACTTTATATCGTGAGGCAAATTTTTTGGTTTAGAATAAGTATATTGGGACTTAACCAATTCTGTTTCATTGATCTCAATTTTCTTCGTAATTTGTATTTTTTTTTCTCTCTTGGCGGCTTTATTTTTTTTCTTATTCATAATATTTTTTTTTGGTTTTATTTTTTCCAATTTGGTCAAGATTTTCCCTTTTTGATTTAAATGTCTAATTTGAGATTGTTTATAATAATTAAAGTCAGATTCTAAATGTTCTTTTGCCAGTCGTGATATATTTTCGGGTGAGGCAATAACATCATGATCTAATCTGGCCTGATACAATTCAAATTTTATACTATTAATTGAATTTCTTAAATTAGTTATTTCTTTTTGTAAATTTCTTGTTTCGTTTTTAATCATAGAAACCAATACTAAACCAAAAACAAATAAAATTATTCCTATAGAATACTTTTTAACTTCACGATTTCCTTTTTGTTTGGAATATGAAGGTAAAGTGCTAATCCATTTATGTGGATCTAATTGATATTTTGTTTGATCTGATTCTAAATTCATAATCTTGTTTCTTCAATTTTGAAATAATTTTCAAATTTTTTTTGAAATTCCCTGGGGCAATAAAATACATTGTTATTTCTTATTGCGTACCTAAGTTTTGCAGATCTTGAGCTATTATTTTGTAGAACTTCCTTTTTATTTGGTGTTAAAGGTTTTTTTAAAAATAACCTAAACAAATCAGATTCGTTCTTACTTAGTGGTAAATATCTTGAGGGGTTTTTGGCCGAATTAGAATATAGAGAGAAAAAATTTTTTACAATTCTGTCCTCCAGAGAATGAAAACTTACAACAATCAACAAGCCGCCATCAGAAAGAATCTTTGTTGCCGCTGTTAATCCTAATATTAATTCGCTTAATTCTTGATTAACAAAAATTCTTATAGCTTGAAAAGTTTTGGTAGCTGGATTTTTTTTATATTTATTAAAATTTTTTTTTGCATCATTAATTATGCTAGCAAATTCTTCCGAACTTTTTATTGGTTTATCTGATCTATATCTAACAATTTTATTTGCAATAATTTGTCCATCTTTTTCTTCTCCCAAAATTTTTATTATTTTTGCTAAATTTCTTTTATCCAATGTATTTACTACGTCATATGCAGAATATTTATTAATACCCATTTGCATATTAAGTGTACCTTTGGATTTAAAAGAAAAACCTCTTTGGAAATCTGAAAGTTGAAACGATGAAAGACCTAAATCAAAAATTATTGCACGTGGACTTAAATTTGGCTTAATAATCTTGCTCAAATTACTAAATTTGTCTTGAATAAAATTAAATCTTTTTGGAAATTTTTTTACTAAGAGATTTGCATATTGTTGCGTGTGTTTATCTCTATCAATAGCATAAACTTTTGTATTTGGATATTTTAGTATTGCTTGAGAGTATCCACCGCCACCGAATGTGCAATCAACAAAAATGCCACCATGTTGAGGGGATATAATGCTTAATAATTGATCTAGCATCACCGGATAATGTCTTGTTTTGTCCGATGACATGGTGGCATTCATAAATTTCTCTTTTTTCATCCATTAGTTCTTTTGCCTTCTTAAAAAGGCTGGTATTTCGAAATTTTCTTCTGATTCTGAATTTTCGAACAATTCAGGTTCTTTTGTTATATGATCTTCTTTAACATCTTGATTTTCGTAAACCTCTGGTCCTTCTTCGTTATTATTTTTTCTATCTGAAAAATCGGTTTCCTTATCATTAGAAATCGATTGTGGATTTGCCAACTCAATACTATCTACTTCAAAATTTGGTAGTTCATCATTTGATCTGGACATTTCTTCTACATTATCATGACCATTTTCCACATTTTGTAGGTAGGTAGCATTCTCTATTGAAATATTTTCAAGTGAATTTTCGTTAGTTTGTGTTTGTTCTTTCTCAATTTTACTTTCTTTAATTTCGGCAACATTTATATCCAAAGCCGTAGCTCCCTCAGTAGCGTTTATAGTAGACTGATTAAAAACCGAAGCTTTTGGTGAATTGTCACTATAGCCAAGATTTCTATTATGAATTTTATGAACCATGCTGACCACAGGTTTTGTTTGGGGTCCTTGATTATCTAAAGCTGTAGCTACAATAGACACTCTCATTTTACCATCTAGTGTGGAATCAGTTATTGCTCCAATAATTAATTCTGCTTCAGAATCTACTTCTGCTCTAACTTTGTTAACAGCCTCATCAACCTCGAATAGAGTAAGATCTTTTCCTCCAGTGATATTTACCAAAAGCCCTCTTGCTCCTTGAAGCGAATATTCATCAATTAAAGGATTCTTAAGAGCTTGATCTGCAGCGTCGGATGCTCTTTTTTCTCCCTCAGCTTCTCCGGTGCCCATCATAGCCTTACCCATACCACTC
>Ga0187833_10005843_pt1 | contig 11511 bp, 11 predicted proteins | sample ETNtaG_37_FD_167968 | JGI IMG/M metagenome (GOLD analysis project Ga0187833, IMG submission 167968) | Marine microbial and viral communities from oxygen minimum zone, Eastern Pacific Ocean - ETNP2014_SV_400_PacBio MetaG (Illumina Assembly) | ecosystem: Environmental > Aquatic > Marine > Hypoxic... | reverse complement strand
GTTTAATGTCGTGAATTAAGTTATAAATACTATTACTATCTGTGAGATCACCATAATGTAGAAAAAAATTAGTTCTATGGTGTGGATCAATATATAGGTGGTCGATTCTACTCGTGTTAAAAGAAGAAGATTTTCTAATTACCCCATGTACTTTGTATTTCTTTCCTAAAAGCAATTCTGCCAAATACGATCCATCTTGCCCTGTTATTCCAGTTATTAAAGCAACTTTGTTTTTCATTTTCTAAATATAAACATTTTTAATATACATAATAACATTAAAAATCCATCTTTAAATTCATTAAGTTTTTTTCTACCCGATAGTCTTGATCTCTCATAACTTGGTTTTGAAACAAATTTATATTTTTTAAATTTTGCCAACACTGGTAATTCAATACAAAAACAAAAATCTTTTCTTTTTAGATCGAGAGACTTAAATGCTGACGTTTTACCCATGGCATAGGTAAATAATACGTCCGAAATATTTAACCTGAACAATAAATTGCAAATAAATGTAATTATTTTGTTTCCAATGTATGTCAAAAAAGTATCATCATCACTGCCTCCTTCATTTTCATATCTGCTGTTAAATACAAAATCACAATTGTCTGATAACTCGTCAAACATATTTTCAAGATATTTGGGATCCATTGAACCATCTGCATTAAATATACACAGAAACTTTGTTTTAGTTTCTTTAATACCTTGTATTAAAGCCCTTCCAAATCCATCATCATCTTGAATAACAATTTTACAATCTAAATTTTTTACAGCATTTTGTGTATTTAAATCGATTTTGGGAATAATAACAATTTTTTTACAATCAAAATTTTTCAGTTCATTTAAAACTTTTGGTAAACACTCTGCTTCACTTTTTGCAGGAATTACAAGGGTAAGTTCTTTCATTGTTTTTGAAATTTAAAAAATTAGTGAGTATAAATTCATTTTTTTAAACAATGCATAAACAGATAACCTGATTACATAAAAAATTGAATAAAAAAAATTCTTTTTCTCATATAAATAATAAACTTTGAATGCATCCTTTAACTTTTGTAATATTGAACTTGATAATGAATTTGGAGTCTGCCTCCAAAACATTAATGATTTATCAAGACCGGCTAAATTAACCGATTTTTTAGCAAGACCTAACCATAACACATAGTCTTCTTTAGTTTTAAGCTCTGGAAATTCTATATTATTTAATAGTTTGCGCTTTAATATCACAGAAGATAAACCTATATCGCAAGACTTCAACAATTCTTTATATCTTATTATTCCTTGAGCTCTAATTTTACCGACAATCTTCTTATCATAATTTATGATTTGATAGGTTGTATGAGAAAAATCATAACCATGGTTTAACATAAAATGTAGTTGTGCCTCAATTTTGTTAGTCTCCCAATAATCATCGCAATCTAAAAAGGCAATGTATTTGCCTTGGGCTATTGAAATTGCTTTATTTCTTGAATATGACACGCCCTTATTATTATCATTAAATATTATTTTGACTCTAATATCATTCTTAATACAATTTTTGATATGTTTTAAATCATTTTTATTTTCATCATCATATATAATTATAATTTCAAGATTTTTATAGGTTTGATTTAACACAGAATTAATGGAATCGAAAAAATAATCCTTTTTATCATAATATGGCATTATAACGCTCACTAAACTATCCATTAGATTGTTTATAATTATATTTGCCTAAAATTTTTTTAAAAAAAACAATTATCAAATAACAAACTGCAAAAAAAATATCCTTTAGCTGCATTTTTGAAGAGCCAATTTTTCTATAAGGAAGTCGAATAGGTATTTGTCCAATACGATATTTTTTTTTATACAAAATAAAAATACTTTCCCAAAAATAAGAATAGCTATTATTTTTTGCCAGTATAAGATTTGGTAGAGATATTTTTTTACAATTAATACACCTAAAAGCACCAGATGAGTCGTATGGCATTGATAATAGTAAAGAAATCATTATATGTCTTAACGTCGTTAAAAAAACTCTAAATATTGGCCACCCCTCTAATGCATTTTTTTCCAAAAATCTACTAGTGGTTACAATGTCAAAATTTTTTAATTCTTCAATCATAAAACTTATGTACTTGGGGTGATGTGTTCCATCTGCATCCATCGTAATAATTATTTTGTAATTTCTTTCGAAAGACCAAATTAAACCTTCCTTATGAGCTGAGCCAATTCCCATTTTTTTTGGTCTAAAAATATAATTGATATTTGAATATTTTTTTGTCATATTTTTTATTATTTCTTGCGTGCCATCAATAGAGTTATCATCAACAAATAGGAGATCATATGAAATCCCCGTAACATTTAATTTAGCAACCAAATCTTCGATATTATTTTTTTCATTTAATGTTGGAACAATAATAATAATATTGTTCATTAAATTACCTTTAATTTTGGAAGTGGAAATATAAATTTTGTACCCTTTTTTCTAATTTTTTTTTCTCTAATTAAAATCTTTTTTTTAAAATGCCACGGTAATACTAAATAATAGTCAGGCTTTAACTTTCTGGAATGATTTTCGGAAATAATTTTTATTTTTGTCCCCGGAGTAAACAAATTATACTTTAGTGGATTTCTATCGGCTATGTAGTTTATATCTTTGCTTTTTATATTGTAAAATTGTAATAGAACGTTGCCTTTTGTTGAGGCACCGTAACCATGGATTACAAATTTTTTATTCAAAATTTTCTTAATTAATTTTTTTAGTTTGGCTTTTTCATTTAAAATTTTGGCAAAAAATATTTTGAAAATCTTTGGTGAATGAAGTCCAATTTTACTTTCTTGTGATAATAGTTTGCTGATTTTTTCCTTTTTGGTTTTGTATTTTGCTTTTTGATGACATATATAATATCTGGAACTTCCGCCATTTATATTGTTAAATTCGTGGTTAAAAACTTTTAACCCATTGAAATCCATCATATCTATAATAACTTTCGATGAGTAATATTCTAAATGCTCATGACAAATTGTATCAAATAAATTATTTTTTATAATAGAGAATAAATCAGCATGTTCTAAAACAAAAACTCCCTCTTCATCTAAACATTCTTTAATACCTCTTATGAATCTATTTGTATTTTTAAGATCATAAAAAATAGACAAAGAAGTAATTATTTTAAATTTTTTTTTTAAATTCAATTTTTTTATATCACTAATTTTAAAAAAATTTGAAATTTTATAACTAATTTTAGTATAATAATTTTTATACTTGTTTATTAAGGGATCAACGCCAACGGTAATAATATTTTTTTCATAAAAATTCAACAATGTTGCATCATTGCTGGCAATATCTAACACGAGATCATTTGCTTGTAATTTTACTAAGTTCGAACTTTTTTTTACCGTTTTTTTTAAATGTTCAACCATTGTCTCGTTTATACCCGATCTATAACCATAATCTTTGCCGTATAAATATCTTGGATTAAAATTTCTATCTAACTGGACAAGTTTACATTTTTTACACATGACAAGATTAAGATATGCTTTTGGAATATTATTAAAGATACTTTTAGAAAACTTGCCCGTAAAACTCATTTTCCCTAGACTTAGCAAGTTAAAAAATTTATTGCTTTTGCAATTTCTACAAAATTTATTTTTCATAAAATACAGAATAAACTAATTATATTACTAAAAAAGATAAAGAGGTAAAAAAACCAACTTACTTTTAACATTAAAATTTTTTTTTCTTTGCAAAATAAATATTTAAATCTAACAAATTGACTCTTATTGTTGATTTTTGTAAAAATTTTATTCTTGCCAAAAACTTAAAAATAAAACCTAAGTTAGGGAAAATCAACCCCAATTTATAAATAAGATAATTATAACTAACAAGCCGAGTATCATTTTTAATCTTAAATATTCCAAGATTATATTTGTTACATAAATTTTTTAAGGTAAAATTTGAAAAATAATATAAATGATAAGGCATAATCCAATGGTATTTTCTTCCCATTAATTTGGGAAATATTGAGTCCATGTTAAAAGTTGTAAAAATTAAAGTGCCACCAGGTTTCAAATTTTTTTCGATTAAACTCATAGCTTCAAACGGATTATCAAAGTGTTCGATGACATCAGCCATAATAATAACATCAAATTGATAATTATTTTTTGAAAAACTTTTCATAGTTTCTCTAGCAAAATCTAGGTTATAATTTTTTTTTTCGTATTGACATGCGTGTGTCGAAAGTTCTAATCCTATATATTTTTTTACATGCTGCTTAACAATATTACCTAGAACTCCATAATACGATCCTATTTCTAGTACTGTGCTATTAATATTCAAATGGGAACTAATTTTATTAAAAAGTTGTTTAAAATATTTAGTTTTGAAATAAATTTCTTGAATATAATCTCTATCTTCAACATCAGTCAAATCTTCTACATAATATTTTTTATTTTCAAAAATATTTTTCGCAATTTCTAAAAAATTAATTTACATTTCCTACATTTAAAAAGTTTGGGCTTAAAATATGTCTTACTAGTACAACTAAAATCAATTTTATTATAATCGTGAACATAATTTGAATCAAAAAGTAAATCGCAAGCATTATTATCAGGGCAGGGGCAAAACATATTAATTTGAATTCTTGCAGGTATTACTAGTGGTAAATAAGACTTTCATTTATATTTTTTATTAGTATTTTAATTCAATGTTAAGAAATAAGAACATAAATACCATATTAATTATTTCAATTTTTCTTTTTTCAATTAAGTGGATTTTATCATTTTATTTTTTTAAAGAAAACCTATCTGTTAGGATTATTTTTGAAAGCGTCACTGATGGACATTATTATTATCCATTAATAAAATATCTTGCTTTTTTTGAATTTAATAATTCTTTTGATCCTAATATCGATAATTTAAAAATAATTCCTTTACCAATTGCTGGAATATTTTTTCATTCTATTTTCTTTAAAATATTTGGGTTCATGGCATTTGTAGTTATGGAATTGTTAGCAATTTTCATCTTTTTAATTATTTTTTATAAAATTTTTTCATATTTTTTTTCAGAAAACGAATCAATTGTATTAAGTCTTTTATTATTCACAATTCCTTCGATTGTAACAATTTTAAACATTGAAAATCTGCCTTACATTAATTTATTAAAAAGTAATTTTTATACCTTAAGAGTACCCAGACTAATGATAAATACGTTATACCTTTTTACTTTTCTTTATTTATTAATTTCAATGGAAAAAGAAGTAATTTTTAATAAAAAAAAATTCATATTATTGGGATTAATCTTGGGTTTATCTTTATCAAGTTTTTATTATTTTTTTGTTATTGAAGTAACGGCATTTTTATTTTTTTTAATTTACAAGTTTAAGTTTAATTTTCTTAAAAAAATATTAGAACAACAAAAAAATTTTGTGTTATCTATTTTTTTTTCCTACTTTCAATTTTACCTTTTTTTCTCAACTTAAAATTTCATGAGAAAGATGTTACAGAAAGAACATGTATATTTAACCTTGATTTTGAAAGGAAAAGAATCTTATTAGATCATTATTTAAATGGATATATAAAAATTGAATTTTTATCATTTTTTATAATAGGAAGTTTTCTTGTATATCTTGCTAATAAAAAAAAAATATTAAACTGTGAAATTATCAATATATTTTTTATTTTATTTTTAGCTTCTGCATTTGCGCCAATAATCTTTATAATTCTTTCAAATAAATCCTGTATGCTATATCATTTCAATAATGCTGTAGTCGTTTGGGCTTTTTTATTTGTTATAATTTATTTTATTACGATTATAAAACACTTTTCTAAAATTGAGTTAAATATTAATATTTGTAGAATTTTCTTTGTATTAATCATTTCCCTATACTGTCTAAATACTTATCTAGAAAAAGAGAATAAATATAGTAACCAATTTGCTAGAAATGAAAGAATAGAATTTCAAAAAGTTACCAAGCTAATTAATGATAATATTAATATTTCTAACTCAACCTTTATGACTTTTGATAGTGATTTAATGATTTGGGCAATACTAAATAATGTAAAATATTTAAGTTTAATAAATTGCTTAGTGGTGTCTAAAACAGATGCAATGATTGAAAATGATTTAATCAAAGGTTTTAAATTTTTAGGCTTAAACGTACATGATTTTAAATATTTTTTGAGAAATAAAAAAGAATCATGGAGATATTTAAATAGAGATGTTGCAACTTTCTTTTCTTATAAATATCAAGCCAACTCTTTAGTAACATTTAATGATTCAAAAAATTTTGATGTTGGAATTGCTAAAAATATTTTTTCTAGTTCACCTTTATATCATCAACAATCAGCTATTCCAAATGAAGAATTTGTTAGACTTGAAAAAAAATTCAAAAAAACAAAATTGGAAAATTTTAATAAACCTGATGTTATTGCTTTAGAAAAATCTATGCCACTAATCAATAATATTGTCATAAAAAAACAAAATTATTGTAAATTATATGATGGGAATGTTTATATTTTATATGTTAAAAAAAATCTTAAAATTAAATGTCAATTATAGTTTTTTTTTTATTTACAAATTGAGAAATCTTATGAACAAAATAATATGGAGAAGACAATGCATTTGTTCTTTTAGAAATATTTTGGAATCTAAAAAAATTACCAGTTTTGAAATACTTTATTGAAAAATAGATTTCATAAATTGGAATTTTAAATAATTTTTTTTTATATAATAATAGTTAAAAAAAATATTAATTTTGTTTTCATTTTTATTAATATGTGAAATATGAGATTTACTATTTTTTCCTGTGCATTTTGTTCGTTTTAATATTCCTTAAAAAGATCATCTATAACATTCTTAATTAAATATAACAAATTTTCTTATCTTCTTTCAGATATTTAATCATTTCACGATTAAAATATGAAATTTTAAATTTAACATGTAATAAAGAACTTCTTTTATGTAATGTTTATAAAAAAATGCTTTTCTATAAGACATTGTTTAATATAATAATATTACAATATTAAAAATAAATTATACCTTTTAACATGATTGAAAAAGTATTTTATAAAAAAAAACTTTTTGCGTTGATTGTTAGAGGCAAGTATAGAAATAAAAAAGGTGTAAATTTTTTTACTCCAAGAAATTGCACTCAACAATTTGGGTACATAAAGCATAAGAAAGGACATATTGTTGTTCCCCATCAACACAATAAAAGATTAACTAGAATACTTAAAACTATAGAAGTGCTTTTGTTGCTAAGGGGAACTTTAAGAGTAGATTTTTATGATAATAAGAAAAAATATTTATTCAGTAAAATAATTAAAGAAAAAGACATCATAATGTTAGCCCACGGTGGACATGGATTTAAAGTTTTAAAGGAAGTTCAAATGATTGAAGTAAAACAAGGTCCTTATAGTTTAGCAGAAGACAAAACAAAATTTAATAAAGTTAATGAAAAAAAAATTAAAATCAAAAATTAAACAATTTTATTCTGTTGGGTCTCCATATATTACTAAAAAAGATATAAATAGTATCAACCGTGCTTTAAAGAGTGGATGGATATCTTCTGATGGTCCTGAAGTAAAAAAATTTGAGGAAAATTTTTCTCGCTTTATTGGCAGAAGGTATTCTGTAGCAGTTTCTAGTGGAACGGCCGCTCTAGAAATAGCAATTAAAGCTCTTGGTATAAAGAAAAATGATGAAGTTCTAATACCCAATTTTACAATAATTTCTAACGCTTTAGCTATAATAAGACAACAGGCAAAGCCAGTTTTAATTGATTGCAATCTCAAGGACTGGAACATTAAAATTGAAGATATTGAAAAAAATATTTCAAAAAAAACTAAAGCAATAATAATCACACACATTTATTCATTCCCCAATGATATGGATAAAATTTTAAAAATTTGTAAAAAACATAATTTGTTTGTTATAGAGGACGCAGCAGAGGTTTTGGGAATAAAATATAAAAACAGAATGTGCGGAAGTTTTGGAAATATAAGTACCTTTAGTTTTTATGCCAATAAACAATTAACTACCGGAGAAGGTGGAATGCTATCAGTAAACAGTTTTAAGATATATGAAAAATGCAAATCTTTAAGAAATTTGTGCTTTGGTAAATTAAACAGATTTAATCACGATGATATAGGATGGAACTATAGAATGACAAATATGCAGGCTGCCTTAGGATTAAGTCAGCTTAAAAATATTACACATGTAGTAAAAAAAAAAATAGAAATTGGTAATTATTACTATAAAAAATTATATAAAAATCCAAACATACAAATACTACCTCCTTCAAGAAAATTTTCAAAAAATATTTACTGGGTAGTAGGAATTGTGATTAAAAAGGATAAAATTACAGCCCCCATGTTTGCCAAGAGACTTGCGAAATATGGAATTAAGACAAGACCTTTTTTTTGGCCAATGCATGAACAAAAAATTTTCAGGAAAATGAAAATATTTAAAAATAAAAAATTTCCAAACTCATCTTATCTAGCAAGGCACGGTATATATCTGCCCTCATATTTTAACCTAAAAAAAAAAAATATTGATTATATTTCATCAGTAATTAATAAAATCCTTAAATAAAAATGGATTACAAGGCAGAAAATAACTTCATAGATAGTTGTTGTCATTTATCGAAAAGTGGTGCTGACATAGTTAGCTTTCATTTGTCTAAAATCGTTCAATAAAATGAAAATAAATTTAATTATTTTTTTATCTAAGTTTGTAATGGGAGGTGCGGGTAATTCAATTTTTAGATTATGTAAATATTTACCTAAAAAAAAATTTAATATTTCAATAATTTGTCTAAAAAAATGTTTTTTCGACAAGAAATTTAAGGAAATTGGAATTAAAGTTTACAAGATCAGATCTAACAAAACTTTTTTTGCAATGCCAGGGGTTATAAAAATTACCAAATCTTTAATTTCAGAAAAATACAAAAAAAATATTTTTATGTCTAATATACATTATACAAATATATTATCATTAATTTTTCTTAGAAATTTACATAATTTAAAAATAGTTCTAATTGAGAGAACTCCTCTAATGGAGTTGAATATATATTTCAATTTTTCTGATACTGTAAAAAAATTTTTTATTAAATTATTAATTTACTTATTATATAAATTTTCTGATTCGATTATTTGCAATTCAACAAGCATTAGTAAACATTTTAAACTCAAATATAATCTTAATACTAAGACTATTTTTCCACCTTCTGTTATAAATTTTTCTCAAAATTCATCAAAAGTTTACAAAAAAAATACAACTCTAATAATTGTTACAATATGTAGATTAACAAAAGAAAAAGGACTCGCTGTTCTTATTAAAGCATTGAGCCTTTTAAAATTTAATAATTATAAATTATTGATTGTTGGCGATGGAGTAGAAAAATTAAGACTTAAAAGGCTTTCAGAAAACTTAGGTGTAAAACAAAAAATAAAATATTTTGGATTTACTAAGGATATAAAATCAATCTTAAAAAAATCTAACTTGTACGTTAACTCCTCTTATTTTGAAGGTTTTCCTAACTCTGTTGTAGAAGCTATCAACTTTGGACTTCCAATAATTAGTTCTCAAAGCTATGGAGGAATAAATGAAATTTTGCTTAACGGAAAATGTGGCACAATATTTAAAAATGGAGATTCAGTTGACTTAGCGAACAAAATACAAAATTTTTATAATAATCCAAAAAAATTTTTTTTAAAAACAAAATTAGCAAAACGTAATATAAAAAGATTCACTTTAAAAAAAAATATCTCTAATTATGAAAATTTGTTTTACAATTTGTAAATTAAAACTTTATTTTTTTTTTGTTATTTACAAACCATTCTACTGTGTTTCTTATTCCATTTGAAATATCCGTAAATTGTTTTATACCGGTAATTTTTTTTATCAAACTGTTATCCCCATGAGTTTTGAAAATATCTGCTTTTTGTAATGACCTTTTTTTTATTTTGGGTTTATTTAAAGCTAGCTGATCAATTTTTTTAATTACGTTCGTGAGTTTTAATGATTTATTAGAACAAACATTCACAATTAAATGTTTACGATTTAATTTTGAATAAATTAATTTTTTCAAAATTTTACATACATCATGTATATAAGTAAAATCTCTAAAATGATGTCCATAATTATTTAAATAAAAAACTTTTGACTTATCGTATGTTGCATCTAAATATTTCATTATAAACATGTCGGGTCTGCCCCACTCCCCATAAACTGTAAAAAACCTTAAGCCGATATATAAAGTTTTATTTTTTTGTAATAAAACTTTTACCATCTCTTCATTAATTTTTTTGCTTAAACCATATATATTTTTTGGTCTCAAATCATAGCTTTCTTTAAGAGGAAACTTGGCTATATCCCCATAAACTGAACTTGATGACGCATAAAAAAATCTCTTAACTTTAAATTTTGTGGACAAATTTAAAACATTAAAAAAACCAGATATATTATTTTTAATGTAAGATTTTGGATTAATTAAAGAATATCTTACTCCTGCTTGAGCTGCAAAATGAAAAACATAATTAAAATGATATTTTTTATAAAGTTTTATTAATTTTTTGTTTTGATTTATATCAACTTTGTAAAATGTAAAATTGTGGTTCTTGACCAATTCATTTAATCTTTTTTTTTTATAACCTATGGAATAATAATCGTCAAAATTATCTATTCCAACAACATCTATCTTTTTATCCGTTTTAGTTAAAAAATTTGCGAAATTAAACCCGATAAAACCACAACAGCCTGTTATTAAAATCTTCATAACGAAAAATATATACCAATTATTTTAATTTAAGTATATTTATTTGAATAATGAAAATTACTCCGTGCATCATTGGTTTAGGATATGTGGGACTGCCAATTGTATTAAATCTTTCCAAAAAATTTTTAACTTATGGATTTGATATAAATAAAGAAAGGATTCAAACCCTAAAAAAAAAAATAGATACTAATAAAGAATTTTCACGCAAAAAATTTAATAACCTAAAAAAAATTATATTTACAAATAAAATAAAAGACATAAAAAGATGTAATTTTTTTATTATTTGTGTGCCAACGCCGATAAATAAAAAAAAAAATCCTGATTTGAAACATTTAACAAATGCTACAAAAATAGTTTCAAAAATATTGAAAAAAGATGATATTATTTTTATAGAGTCTACTGTTTTTCCAGGTGTGACGGAACAATGTAAAAATTATTTAGAAAAAAAAACTAAATTAAAAAATAATAAAAATTTTTTTATTGGTTATAGTCCAGAAAGAATAAATCCTGGTGATAAAAAACGCACATTGAAAAATATTAATAAAATCATAGCAATTGAAACCGAAAATAAAATAGTACTAAAGAAGATTTACAAGATTTATAATAAAATATCAAAGAAATTGATTAGGACTAAAAATATCAAAGAAGCAGAAACTTCTAAAGTAATAGAAAATATTCAAAGAGATCTTAATATCGCTTTAATGAATGAGATTTTGCTTATATGTAAAAAACTAAAAATAAATTTCAACGAAGTGAT
>Ga0187833_10005842_pt1 | contig 11513 bp, 15 predicted proteins | sample ETNtaG_37_FD_167968 | JGI IMG/M metagenome (GOLD analysis project Ga0187833, IMG submission 167968) | Marine microbial and viral communities from oxygen minimum zone, Eastern Pacific Ocean - ETNP2014_SV_400_PacBio MetaG (Illumina Assembly) | ecosystem: Environmental > Aquatic > Marine > Hypoxic... | reverse complement strand
GAAGCTGGGTAGATACTTCGGCTGTGGCAGCCGTCAGGTCAGGCTCCGGTGGCGGGATGGGGTGGTTAGTTTGTGGGAGGGCCTGCAATAGAAAAGACCAGCTAGTAAGCACGTTCTTGGGGGGGGTGTCTGACGTCAGCGCCCCTGGGACATATTGAGGGGTTTTCATAAGGGAGGACCTGGCTCATCTAGGTTTGATGTTAAGCCGCTTGGCGTTGATGGTACAAGCGGCGCTTTAGGATGGTCTGTTTCTTGATCTTTTCTCTCCTTTCGATGATCGCGGTGTGGCGCCCGAAGTAGGCGTCGGCGGGTGTGACGTTGCCAATGCTCTCATGGTAACGCCGATCTATCGATAATTCCGGAAGAACGCCCGCAGGTCGGTCAGCAGTTCTGGCCCGTTTTCCAGCGCCGTGAAATGGCCGCCGGCCTCCAACCGGGTATCACGCACCACGTTGCCTAGGCGACCGATCCAGCTTTTCGGCGGCGGCGGGAACAGATCGTTTGGCGGCAGGCACAGGGCCATCGGTGGCCGCACGCCCTCGACGGCTTCCAGGGCGAAGCTGCCCTCCTCGCGGATGCCGCGGTATAGCCAGGTCGAGGTGTTGATGGTGCCGGTGAGCCAATAGAGCATGATGTTGGTCAACAGTTGATCGGGGGAGAAGGGTGGTTTTGGGGCATCGGGGTCGCTCCAGCGCTGGAATTTTTCGACGATCCAGGCCGCCAGCCCAACCGGCGAGTCGGTCAAGCCATAGGCCAGGGTCTGTCCCCGGGTGCCTTGAATAGCCTGATAGCCGGTCTCGTGGCTGCGCACTGCCCGCGCGGCCTTCAGCCAGTCTTGCTCTTCCTCGGTCAATCGCTGGCTGCCGGGGCCAAGATAGGGGCGGACGGGCACTGCGTTTACGTGCAGAGCCGCGACCGCCTCGGGTGCGATGACCGCCATCTGGGTGCCGATAATGGCACCCCAATCGCCACCCTGGATGTAAAAACGTTCGTGGCCCAAGGTCTCGGTCATGAACCGCAGCAGCAATCGCGCTACGGCCCGTGGACCCGTCGGGGCTGGCGGCGCCTCCGAGAAGGCGAAGCCGGGCAGGGAGGGTGCGATCACCTCGAAACCGTCATCGGCCTCACCGCCGAAGCGGTCGGGGTAGGCGAGGGGCGGAATAAAATCTAGAAACTCGGCGATTGACCCGGGCCAGCCGTGCAATAGCAACAGCGGCAGACGGCCGGAACCCGAACCCGGTTCGCGGATGAAATGCAAATCGAGCGTATCACTACCCAGTGACGCATCGGCAATGAATTGCTGGAAACCGTTGATCCGATCTATCGCCATGGCCCAGTCGTAGTCGTGCAGCCAGTAGTCGACCAGGCGCTTGAGGTAGCCGAGGTTCGTGCCATAACGCCAATCCGCCTCGCGCGGCTCGCCGGGCCAGCGAGTCTCGCGCAGTCGGCGATGTAGGTCGGCCAATGCGGCTTCGTCGCTCTCTACGCTGAAGGATTGGTGCTTTGCCATCCGTGTTACTCCCTTGGGACCAGCCGATCCCAACCGGTCGCCTTGGTAATCAGTCGCAATAGGTTGGGTAGCACGACGTCGCTGCCGTACTTTTCAATCAATGTCGCCTTCCGATAACGCCTATGGCGGCCGCACTGCTTGCACTCGATCTCAATCGGATCGGTGGGGAAGTCTTTGATGGTTCGTGAGCCCATGCTCGATCACTTCTCGCGTTCGGAACTGGCCTGTCCGACGACAGACGAATTGTGTCTGGCCAGCGGTTTTGGCGAGGCCCTAGAGCGCCTTCGCGTCGAACTCAACGTGGCTCTTCAAGAGCAACCAAAGCAAACATTACTAAAATGCTAAGGACGAAGGCAGCGAAAAACGCCAAGTCGTCCCGTCTCTTATCAAAAATTTTTTCGAATATCCTCGCGATAGGCTCGCTGGAAAACCACCAGACTGATAAAAAAACAACAACAAAGGCGGCCGTGGAAGAATTAGCCAAGAGAAATCCTACAAAAACGGCTACTACCAAAGCAGCGAAAAACGCTAAGACCTCCCGGCGATATCCAAATATTTCTTCGAATTTCCTCATGAAGAAAAGGCCGGAAAACCATAGGACCGCCAGAACAATCCCGACTTCGATGACATGCTTGATCATTTCTCACACTCGGAACTCGCCTGTCCGACGACAGACGAATTGCGTCTGGCCAGCGGCTTTGGCGAGGCCCTAGAGCGTCTTCGCGTCGAACTGGACGCACCAATATACCTCACCAGCGCCTGCTGGTCATAGACAGACCGGTCAGGGCCGTGACAACATTGTCCCGTATCTGTTTTCGAAAATGAGCCAAGGGGGGCAATTCCTATGAGTTACATGCGTGTATTGGTTCTGGAAGTACCTTCATCAATTCCATGGACCAGATTCATGAAAATTTTTAGAACAACGACAGAGCCAGAATTGAAGGTATACAAAAAACAAAAAATTGTTGCGAACTGGTCATTCGTTCAGATCGGCGACCACGCTGGCATGATAGTCGTTGAGTTCGATACGAAGGCGAAGATGAATCAATGGCACAAGGGGATGCTTGCCGTCCGGCAAGGCATCCAAGCCGACACGGGCATGCAGTCGTGGATTTATCACGGGCCAGTCAAAGCCAGCGGCTAATTTCTATCTGTTTTCGCAAATGAGCCAAGGGAGTTCCCCATGAAAGTGAAATCAATGTTGGTTGGGTTCTTAATTGCCGTGGTCGCCTCAACGGGGACCTACTTTCTAGTGCCGCCGCCGGGAGGTGCTTATGAGGGGGATCAAATGCATCACCACCAAGCCAAAGGCAAACGGGTGTTCCATCGCGATATGATGATGCGTGAACGGTTGAATGAAGCCGATTCCGATGATGATGGCAAAGTGACAAAGGCTGAAATCAAGACTAAACAGGAAGCTAATCTGGCAAAATACGACACCAACAATGACGGCCAGCTCTCGCTTGAAGAATATAAGCCGCTTTGGATCGAACGGCATAATCGGCGAATTGTTCGCGCCTTTCAGTTTCTTGATGCGAATGGCAATGGTCAGGTGAGCGATGCTGAATATAAGCGGGTTATTGATTGGATCGTTGCCCGTATGGATCGTAATGAAGACGGTGTCATCAGCAAAGACGATCTCAAGCGTCGCCACCGCAGAGGGTCTTGAGCGGCTAACCGACGACCCCTGCCCTCGCTGTGGTGCGAGAGTGCCCCGCGTGTTTGTTCATGGCCACTACCAGTGCCAGTCATGTCGCAGTAATATCGATGATTGCTGTCAGGGGGAAGCCGGCGAAACATAGAGAGAGGCACCATGTCCATTCATTCATTTTGGCCGGCGAGCCGGCTCGCGGCGGCGATCCAGAAGGGTGAGCTGAGCGCGGTCGACGCGCTGGAGGGTTGCATCGAGCGTATCGAGCACTTCGATGGCGCGCTGAACGCGGTCTGCGTGCGACTGTTCGACGAAGCCCGCGATCGGGCCCGGGCAGCGGACGAGGCGCAGGCCCGCGGAGATTGCTGGGGTCCGTTGCACGGCGTGCCGGTGACAGTCAAGGAAGCCTATGATGTCGCCGGCACACCCACGACTTGGGGTCTGGCCGAGCGCGCCAACCACATTGCCGAGACCGACTCCGAGGCGGTACGCGGTCTGCGCGCAGCGGGCGCCGTGATCCTGGGAAAAACCAATGTGGCCACCAACCTCCAGGACTGGCAGTCCAACAACGCTCTCTACGGACGCACCAACAACCCATGGAACCTGGCCCGCACGCCCGGCGGATCGTCAGGCGGGTCGGCGGTGTCGATGGCGGTCGGCTACGCCTACCTGGAAGCGGGTAGTGATATTGGAGGCTCGCTGCGCAACCCCGCGCATTTTTGCGGCATCTGTGCGCACAAGCCGACTTTTGGGATCGTGCCCGACACCGGTCACCGCATCGGCGATCCGGAGCAACCGATCGACCTCTTAGTCTGCGGTCCGATGTCGCGGTCTGCGGAGGATCTGGAACTGGGACTGGAAGCAATGGCGGCTCCAGAGCCCCGCGATGCTCCCGGCTGGCGCCTCGAGCTGCCGCCGGCCCGACATCAAAGACTGGAGGACTTCCGGATCGCAGTGATCACGGAGGAGCCGATTTGCCGCGTCAGCGAGACCGTGAAAGATGCCATTGAAAGGGTGGCCGATGCTTGCGCCAAGGCAGGGGCGGCGGTGGACCGCAATGCGGCGCTGCCGTTCGATTCCCGTGCTGCGCACCGCGTCTATCTCGGATTGCTGCGCGGCGCCCTCTCCACCGCCTTGTCGGATGCTGAGTTCGAAGAGGAGCTGCAGCTGGCAACGTCGCTCGGTGCGGACGATGAGAGCTACCGGGCACTGGTTGCCCGAGCTTTCGTACAACGCCATCGAGCGTGGCTTGCCGCCGACACCGAGCGCTTGGCCATTCGGCGAGCATGGTCGTCCTTCTTCGAAAGCTACGACGTACTGCTTTGTCCGATCGCACCGACCCCCGCCTGGGCCCATGATCCGCGCGATCGGTTCGATCGGGTCATCGACGTCGACGGCATTGGAATCAGCTACTTCGATCAGATTTTCTGGTCCGGGGTCCCGATCCTGTCGTATCTGCCCGCTACCACGATTCCGGCTGGCAGATCGGACGAGGGGCTGCCGGTCGGAGTACAGATCCTCGCCGAGTATCTCGAGGACCGCACCGCGCTCAATGCTGCCCGTTTGATCGAAGCGGAGACCGAGGGGTTCGTCCCACCGCCGGCCTTCGCCAGCGTCGACTGAGGCGAAACCGAGCCAAGTTCGATAAGCCCTTCTTGTAATTTTTTGACCTGTGGGTTTACTTCAGCAGCCTGGAGTGATGTTACGAGCAACATTAGTGCGGTCAGAATGGCGATCAGGATGTGTATTTGATTAGCCTATCAACTTTTTGCAGTTTTGGCGCGCACCGCAAAGTGCGCATTGGTTCATTCTATTTTCGGGTTGTTCGAAACGATTATAAATTATTAAAATTCAATGATTATATTTCCTTGTTTAAACGACCATTGGCAAACCGAGGGGAATTTATCCCGATGAAGCGCAAGCGCGTAAATTTAAGCATCACCGACGGGATCGCTATGGTTCTGTTGGACCGTCCTGAAGTGTTAAATGCACTTGATCAACAAATGTGGGAGGAGTTGGTAAACGTTTTTCGCTCTGCCACCAACGACCCCAAGGTGCGTGTAGTAATCATATCTGGGATTGGTCGGGGATTTTGTGTTGGCGCGGATTTAAAAGAAGTTGCTTGGCGTGGTGAAAGCCAAATTCAGTCAAGGCGTCGCATTGAGGCTAACAATCAGCAACTTGCGCGTGAAATGATTGGAGCACCGATGCCGATCATTGCCGCAATAAACGGTTATGCATTAGGTGGCGGGGTCGAAATTGCGCTTGCTGCAGATCTTCGAATTGCCAGCGCTGAAGCTCGCCTCGGATTTCCGGAAACAACAATTGGACGCTTCATTTCAGGCGGTGCCAGCCTCATGCTACCAAGAGCAGTCGGTATAGCTTGGGCTAAGAGGCTGATTTATACAGGTGAACATATCGACGCGGCAAAGGCCTTGACGATCGGCCTCATAGAGGAGGTCACTGCACCGGAGACGCTGACGGAGCGTGCAGTGGAATTGGCCAAGACAATAGCCAATAACGCGCCCGTATCGATCGCGCTGGCGAAGAAAGTACTTAATAGAGTGTCGGTGGGTGATCTTGAAACCGCACTAGCATTTGAGACAGAGGCGCTACTGGCTACCTATTCAACGGACGATAACGAGCAGGGAGTGGCGGCATTTGCTCGAGGTGAGAAGCCTAAATTCTCGGGCAAGTAACCGTTGTTAAAATTACTCATTTATAAATGTGGCACGCGCGTCCGCTATTTGGGGAGAGCCCGAAGACATGATTACAGGGTTAAGCTCCATGGTCTGCAGGGTTGGCAGCTCTGTCATAAGAGAGCCAAGTTTAACGATTATGTCCGTCAGTGCATTTTGGTGGATTAATGAGGCGCCGTGAAAACCATTTAAAAGTGCAGGGGTCAAGATATTTGCAATCATCAATTTGGCGTCATCTTTGTCTAGTGGCGCCAGCCGGAATATTACATTGTCGACTACCTCGACCATAGTCCCACCAAATCCGACCATCACTACGGGTCCGAATTGTCGATCACGGAGGCCGCCACAAATAATTTCTAACCCTGGTTCTATCATTTGAGTCAAAAGGAGCCGGGCTTTGGGTCGTGAGACTTCAGGGCACCGGCTGAGTAAGGTTCTTATAGCTGACCGTATGGCCGCCTCGCCTTTTAGATTAAGAAGAACACCGCCAACTTGACTGCGATGAATTATGCCTGGCGCAATCAATTTCATCGCTACGCTCGACCATCCTTGGAAGTTGCAATTGGCGATAGCTTCGTCGGCATCTTTAACTAGGATGAATTTCGGAACATCGAAATTAGCTTCGTGTAGAAGCGTCCGCGCTTCTGGTTCTGTGAGGACGCCTTCCTGACTAGCGGACGAAAGAATTGCCATCGCCTGATTTCTCGAGACTTTGGTGAAAAGTTTGTCTGTATATTTTGCCCCCCTAAGGCTAGGGCGAGTTGGGGCATCTCTTAGTGCCGCCAAAGCGATCGCAGCGTATTCCGGACTTCGGGATACCGGAATTCCAGCCTGGCGAAGGATTTCGAGCGATTTTGTTGGACTATCAGCATGGATTGATTGAAACAAAATTGGACGATTATTATTTTTTGCCAAGCGCGCGATTGAACAGGCTGCTTCAATCTCCTGTTTCTCCAACTCAGGCGTACCTACTCTGTGATAACCCCCAAAGTGACCTGCAACTATAACCGCATCTACATCCGATGTTCGTAAGCATACGTTCACGGCTTGTGGAAGTACTTTTGGATCGCTTTCGACCACACCGGCAAAATCAATCGGGTTTGCAATCGCGGCTCGGGACGGGAGGAACTCTGCCAAAGCCTGCTGTATCGCGGGCTGAAAGCGTGGCACTTTGAACCCTGCTAATCCGAGTGCGTCAGCAAGGACTGTCGCGTGACCGCCTCCGTCGGAAACGATCGCTACGCGATCACCCCAAAGGGGTGGACATCGACACAGCGCCTCGGTCATTTCCCAAGCTTCGGCTATACCAAGAGCTCGCAATATACCTGCCTGACGTAAGGCTCCATCCGTAATACGCTCCTCTCCCGAGAGGCTGCCAGTATGGGTGATTGCGGCATGCCTTCCCGCATCTGAACGACCAGGTTTTAGTAAAATTATTGGCTTATTTGCGGGATGATTCTGTGCCAATTCAAATAGTGCCCGACCACGCCCCTCTGCCCAACCCTCTATATACGCTAGTACGACAGATGTGCTCGGATCGTCGAGGCAATCCGCGATGAGGTCAACTCCATCAAGGTCTGCAGCGTTGCCGATTGCTACCTGCCGGCTGAACCCGAGACCGGTATCCAGAGCTCGAAGATTGAAATCGAGCAATAGATTGCCGCTCTGCGAGACCAGGGCTACCGATCCACCCGGTACAGTCGCACCACCGAGGTTAATTCTGGCGGCGTGCGAGAACAAGCCAGCGCAATTCGGACCGATCAGGCGGCCCCCGGTGGAGCGGATCTCATTGACCATCGATAATTCAATTCGACGACCTTCTGAATCGACTTCGCCAAAGCCGGCAGAAATCAACATGATTGCGGGTATACCGAGTGTCGCGCAATCATGTATTGTTGATTGAACCGCATCACTAGGTACTACGATCACCGCAAGATCTACCGGTCTCGGGATCTCTAATAGCGTACGGTAGGATGGAATGCCACGAACCACCTTAGCACTTGGGTGCACAGCATAGATTTTTCCCTTAAAGCCACCGTCAACAAGAGAGCGGAATCTTCGGCCACCTAATTTTCTTTCATCCGAGGTAGCCCCAACGAAAGCGATGGAGCGGGGTTGAAAGAATTTTGATAGATCGCTCATAATAAAGATCCGTCGACGTGCCGATGAATGCGGCTAGTTTGAGATTAAAGCGTCAGTGCGGCCAACCGGGTGGTGATCAGGGTGCGCGTTTGGTCAGCCTATCAATTTTTTGCTGTTTTGGCGCGCCCGCCGAATGGCCAAGGCAAATTCCCACCCCGCGACGGTTACGCGACGGTAACTCTGTGGCAATGCTTTCCTCGCCACGCAGGCCTTCAAGCACGATGCGGATCTTCTCTTCCGACGAATAATGTCGGCGCGTCTTACGACGGATATCCCGGATCGCTTTCTCGGCCGGGTCTTTCTTACTCATTGATTTCTGCCTCATCTTCGTTCCCTTCGCTCACTACGATGAGCCAGAAATCCTCCCTTATGAAAACCCCTCAATATGTCCCAGGGGCGCTGACGTCAGACATCACCGCACGTTGGTATAAATCGCTTAATTGCAGAAACCTGGCCCCAACATTCAGCCGCATCAACCGTCTATGGAGAATTGAAACCTTTCAATTTAATAACGGCACTATGTAAACTATGGTGAAAAGTCAATCGAACTCGTTAATGGAAGAGGTAACGCTATGAAATTTGGTGTGATGATGTTCACTACTGATTACTCCATGACGCCAATGGAATTGGCGACAGCAGCGGAAGATCGGGGTTTCGAATCTTTATGGTTTCCAGAGCATTCACATATTCCGCTAACCCGTAAATCACCATGGCCAGCGGGCGGCGACCTCCCGAAGATGTATTACGACGTTATGGACCCTTTTGTGGGTCTAGCCGCGGCTGCAGCGGTAACCAAGACCATCAAACTTGCTACTGGTATTTGCCTAGTTATCCAGCGCGATCCAATTCAGGTGGCCAAAGAGGTCGCCACTCTCGACTGCATTTCCGGTGGTCGCTTTTTATTCGGTGTCGGTGGCGGCTGGAACGAAGATGAGATAGCCGATCACGGCACAGAATTTGAGACCCGCTTCAAGCTGATGGAAGAGCGGATCGCAGCTATGAAAACAATCTGGACACAAAACAAACCCGAATATCACAGTGAATTTGTGGATTTTGGTCCAATGATGACTTGGCCCAAACCCGTCCAGAAACCTCACCCACCGATCCTTGTTGGTGGGGCCTTTCCACATAGCGCGAGGCGCGCTATCGCATATGGTGACGGGTGGATGCCGGTGTCCGAACGGATCGACCTCATTGATGTCTTGCCAAAATTTCGTCAGATGGCAGCGGAAGCCGACAGAAACCCCGATGATTTACCAGTCACCGCATTTGGCACGACCACGAACCCCGGAGATATCAAACGCATGTCGGACGCGGGAGTTGATCGTGTGGTATTCGGCCTTCCGGCGGCACAGGCCGACGAAGTTTTACCAATTATGGACGAATCCGCCGAAGTGATGCGCCAATACGGGTAAGGTGGTGTTGCCAAGTTGGTGGAAATTCGGAGAATCGGCGTAAGCTCCTGATTGCAAAACTTTCGGAAAGGCGGTGTGCAGCCGCCGAAAGGAGCTTACGCCATGGAGCATCCTACATCATCGACCTCCCCTATTCCATTTACCGGTGAGGATTGGTTTGATCCCCTGGAGGATGCGATCCGCATTCGCATCCGCGCCTTCATTGAGGCTTTGGTGGAAGAGGCGGCGCAAGCGGCGCTGGGCGGCCGTTTGCGCTATCAACGCAAGGGCCCGGCCAAGGGCTATCGCAACGCCCCAGCCACGGCAGCTCGTCGACACCTTCGGGGCGCTGACGGTGTCGCTTCCCCGCGTCCGACTGCGCGACGGGGACGGCGGTGAGACGGAGTGGCGGAGCCAGAGCGTCCAGGCCCACAAGCGGCTGACCAAACGGGCCGAGGCGCTGATCGCCAATAGCTAACCGCGCCTTCTTCAAGGCCAGCATGTTCACCGGCAACTCAGTCAAGCGGGCGACCAAGACCAAGCTACGGGTATCGGCCCGCGACCGATTTGATTGCGGCAACCTACAGCTACACACGACCGGTGGAACCAAGCGGGCACGGTCTGGACGCATCGCTATCCCATCACGCTTCACCAAAGCGACACGGGGAGCCAGAGGGGTTCGAAAGGCGCTGCCCCCACGCGCTGTCGTCGATACACCGAAGGGCTTCATCGACCGGGACGGTCCGCGTGATGCGATCTACCAACGATATGGTCGCGGTGGCAAGCGGGTCAGGCTGCTCTACGTTCTGCATCGCAGCGCCAAGATAAGAAAACGGTTCCGCTTCTATGAGGATGCCGAACGGATCACGCGGGCTGTATCGCCCAAGCTGTTCAGCAGGAACTTCAGTCACGCGATCAGGACGGCGCGTTGACCAAGCTAGTGCCACATCGCAGGGTGAACTGAAACTGGTCTTCTTATCTCTGAAACATTGCAGCGGCGACACCTGACTGTGAAGCTGGTCTCAGTACTACTACCGTCTAGGACCTCATCAGATTCGTCTGAATCGCTCTGGGTTTCTACTACTTCAAACGCGTGTAATCCCAGTCTACAAAAGAGGCTACCAAATTCCATAGCTCCTCCTCCGCACAGCGTTGCGCTATGCATGCATTTGACGCAAATGTGTTACGCGGCAAAAGGATAATTAATTGCCGTTTGATTTTCAACCTACGGGTCCTACCCACGCAATCCATAGCGGGTAACGCGCGACCCCGGATGTTTTCTAGCGACAGAAATTTTCGTTTCGCCATGCATATCAAGTGATAATGGTGGAATTCTGCCGGAAAATCAGTTTTCACAGCGATTTTGTGTTGAAATATTTGGCCCTAAACGTTACATTATAACAAAATATGGAGGTGCCAATGCACTATCGACTAGCAGACATCGCGGAAGTCGCCGGTCTGGCGCACGGCTCAACCCGCGTCATGCGCCACAGGGGCCAATTGGGCATACCCCGATATACCCACCGCCTCTCATTGACCGACGCCTGCATCGTCGTTCTGACTGGACGCCTGGCGAACCTTCTCGGCCTGCCCGCTGCCACCGCCGCACGTATTGCCAGTCAGGCCCGCGCGATCATTGCAGAGGTGGCGGATCATTGGGACCAGGGGGGCAAGGACGACACCTTCATAGTGTTCTTCACTTTGCCCGGCGGCATCTGGTGTGAAGCTGCGCATGGCCGTATCGAATATTACAAGCTGATGGACGTGATGATGGCACAGAGCGAACACGAGCCAAGGGTCAGTCTGAACTTATCCAACCTGGTGATGTCGACGGCTTGCGCTCTGGAGCAGAATAAAGAACCCAAATTCACCCATTGATCTACGAGCGGTGGCAGCCAGGACTTATCCGGGCGCATAAAGCCCATCAGGTTGACAGAAGTTGGCACCTCTTGCCGACTTTTAGCCGACTTTTATTTTATCTGTATATTTTCCGGAAAAGAAAAAGCCCGCTAAGCATATGACTTAACGGGCTTTTATTTGGTTGCGGGGGCTGGATTTGGCCTTTACCGAACTTCTGTGAGGCTATAGGTCCACGCCGCACAAACCAGCTAATTCAT
>Ga0187833_10005840_pt1 | contig 11514 bp, 7 predicted proteins | sample ETNtaG_37_FD_167968 | JGI IMG/M metagenome (GOLD analysis project Ga0187833, IMG submission 167968) | Marine microbial and viral communities from oxygen minimum zone, Eastern Pacific Ocean - ETNP2014_SV_400_PacBio MetaG (Illumina Assembly) | ecosystem: Environmental > Aquatic > Marine > Hypoxic... | reverse complement strand
GTAGCTGAGTATTGGCCTACCCGGTAGTTCAACAGCGAAATCTGCACATCCAGCATGGATATATCAACCTTCTGCCCTTCACCAGTCCGGTCACGCGCTCTCAAGGCACTCAATACCCCTAGAGTTGCAAACATCCCTCCGTTCAGATCAGCTATGGCAATACCGCTGCGGCAGGGAGGGAGGCCAGGGATACCGGTCATACTCATCTCCCCGGCGATAGCTTGGAGAACCACATCATAAGCCGGTGCATCACTCCGTGGCCCCGTTTCCCCAAAACCCGACAGGGAACAGCAGATAATCCTGGGATTAACCTGCTTCAAGGTATCAAAGTCAATGCCAAGACTCTTTACGATAGCCGGTCTGAAATTATCGTAGACCACATCTGATTTTTTCACCAAGTCGTGGAAAATTCCTCTTCCTGCCTCAGTGCTGATATTGAGAGCCAGCCGTTTCTTGTTGCGATTAAGGCTCTGGAAGTGACTTGCCCCCTGTGCCCAGCGTTTCTTACCATCGGGGGTATTACGTCCTTCATCAGAAACCGGGTAGCCGAATAAGGTCGCCCAGTCGGCATCCAATGCCGTTGCCTTTGTCTTAATCTCTGATATTACCTGGTCAATTTTAATAACCTCAGCTCCCAGATCAGCCATGAGCAAGGTCCCATAAGGCCCGGCGATAGCTCGGGAAAAATCCAAGACCCTTATCCCGGACAAAGCACCTTCCATAATCATGTTTTCATATCTCCTTTAACAGCACAGTAATCACCTCCGTCAAACAGGCCTACCACCGCACCTCCAGTAATGTCCTATCTTACGGAGAGGGGGTTCTGGTTCGAGCTTCAGTGACGTTCTTTCTAATGAAATCAGCAATTTCCTTCAGTGATGTCCCCGGACCAAACACGGCACTAATCCCTTTCTCAGTAAGGAAAGGGATATCCTCTTCAGGGATAATACCACCACCTATGACCAGGATATTACCAGCTCCTTTTTCTCGTAGCAGTTCAGCTACTAGAGGAAAGAGATGGTTGTGTGCCGCCGATAGAGAACTCAAACCAACCACATCTACATCTTCCTGAATCGCCGCCTGAACTATACTATCCGGTGTTTGCCTGATCCCAGTATAGATTACTTCCAACCCTTCATCCCTCAACCCTAAACTCAAAACTTTAACCCCCCGGTCATGTCCGTCCAGTCCCGCTTTAGCCAGCAGCACCCTGATTCTTTTCTCGTCAACCATACCTTACCCTCCACTCTTTAGCCTGAAAGCTGGTATTCCCCGAAGACACTGCGTAGTACGTCGCAGATTTCTCCCACAGTAGCATATGTCTTTACCGCCTCCAAAATAGGAGGTATCAGATTCACCTTCTCATCCCCAGCTGCCTCTTTTAGCCGTTTCAATGTTTTCTCTACTTCTCCGTTATTCCGGTCCTGTTTCACTTTTTTTAAATTGGCTATCTGCTTTTCCTCCGCCTGAGCCCGCCTTTCGGCGTCATAAGGATGAGGGACAAGGCGATTGGTGAGCACCTCCAATTCGTGTTCACCGGTAAAAGCATTGACACCGACTATTATTTTTTGCCCATTCTCTACCTGCTTCTGGTATTCATAAGCACTCCGTGATATTTCCTGTTGTATAAATCCGTTCTCAATAGCCGAGACAGCTCCACCCATAGCATCTATCTTGGCAATTATCTCTTCGGCCTCACGCTCAATTTCATCAGTTAACGACTCAACATAGTAGGAACCAGCCAGGGGGTCGAGGACATCACACAATTGGGCTTCATACTGGATAATGCGGCGAGCGTCTTCGTTTAGTTGAAGGGCTTCCCCACTCCATCCCAAACCTAAAGGCTCATCGTAGGGTGGGACGACTCCAGGGTTGCCGCCGGACAGAGCACCGGCAATACCACCGATGATTGCCCGAGTTAAGTTATTCAATGGACGCTGGACAGTACAGCTATAATCTCCCTGACGTGCCCATTGAGAAGGACGATACAGACAAGTTCTGGGGTTTTTAGCTCCGAACCGTTCTTTTGTCGTTTTAGCCCACAGCCGTCTAGTAGCTCGCTGCAAGGCAATTTCCTTGAAAAATTCCATGCTGCCACTCAGGTGATTGGAGCTGAATCGGGGAACAAACTCATCGACATCAAGTCCGGCGTCTACTCCAAGCTGAATGTAAGCTATCAGATTAGAAACGATAAAAGCCAGGACCTGGGGAGCTGTTGCTCCCTGCTCTCTCATATGGTTGCCGCAAATGCTAATAGTATTCATTAATGGCATATTTTCAGTGCAGTAGACAATGATATCACCTACCATCCGCATCGACGGCTTAACAGGGAAAATATAGGTACCGCGAGCAACAATCTCCTTTAGAATGTCATTTTGGGGAGTACCCCTGAGCTTTTCCTGAGGAATACCCCGCTTCTCAGCCAAAGCAATATACATAGCCAGTATAATATTGGCCGGAGCGTTTATCGTCCAGTTAGAGGCAATCTTGTCCAGGTCCATATCACCGACAAATGCCTCATAGATTATTTCCATATCCCTTAAAGTGTCAATGGCTACTCCCACTTTCCCCACCTCACCCCGTACCAGGGGGTTATCAGAATCGTATCCAATCTGAGTAGGCAGATCAAAAGCCTGGTTTGGGCCCTGCCTCCGGCCGCGAGTGATTTCATTCTTATAGTAGTCCCTAGTATCTTCAGGAGTTCCATACCCGGAATACTGGCCGGCGCGTACCAGACCAGCGCTAGCCATCAGGTGCCCTCCCCCCGGAAGATGGGTACTGCCCGGGGCAGCCGACGGGTAGATATCAGCGGTAAAGGGATATTCACCCGGGAACCCCTCCTTATCTAAGAAGTCATAGTCTTTAATATCCAGAGGGGTATAGAATTTATTGGGGCTTTCTTTAACCCCAAATCGTTCCAACGATTTTCTTAATGGTCCTTCCTCCCATTCTTTTTTTCTTTCCTCAATCTCGTCTAGCTTCTTTTCATCAAACATCTTTTCTCCTGGTTCTATTTAAATTTGGTTGATTTTATTTGTCGTTGTGAGTCCTTCACTATAAGGATTCAGCTGAAGGGCGACGTGGTAATCTGAAAGGCGGGGCATACCCTTCCCCCCACATGGATTACCTCACCTTCCGCCTGTGGCGGAATGGACTCGCAACGACGCCACCAACTAAAACCGAACAATACCTTTCTCCTTACCACGCCAGGAATTGTATCAAGCCTCCTCCACCCGGGTAGCAGGCATCATGACGCAGCTACAAAGGAATATTTCCATGTCGTTTAGGATATCGGACCAATTTTTTACCCCGCAAAAGTACTAGGCTCCTTATCAAGTGCCGCCTTGTATCCCGGGGCTCGATGATGTCCTTAATATGGGTGCGTATCGAGGCTTCGGAAAAGGGGTTGGCATACTTGTCAGTATACTCCTTAATCAATTGCTCCCGCAATTGAACCGGTTGCTCTGATTTGGCTATCTCATCAGTATAAAGAAGGTCTACCGTCTGTTCAGCCCCCATCACTCCCGTCTCGGCCGTGGGCCAGGCGAATATGAAATCAGTCCCCAGGCCTGGAATTACGCCCATACCTAGAGCACCCCCGCCATAGGCTTTGCGAATAACAACAGCTACCCGGGGAACAATGGCCTCAGAGAGCGCATAAAGAACCTTAGCCCCATGGTTAATTATCCCGCCATGCTCCTGGTCTAAGCCAGGCATATAAGCCGGTGTGTCAACCAGTAAAATCAGGGGAATATTAAAAGCATCGCAGAACCTTATGAAACGAGCTTGCTTACTGGAACTGTTTACCGTCAGGCTGCCGGCACGAACTAACGGTTGATTGGCAATAATCCCGGTTGGGTAACCATCCAAGCGAATGAACCCGACTATCATTTCCGGGGCAAACTCAGCTTTCACCTCAAGAAAATCTTTATTATCGGCGATACCTTCGATTATTCGGTGCATATCATAGGGCTTACGGGGATCGGTAGGGACTACCTCAGCCAGAGAATCTACCTCCCGATTGGGGTCATCAGTAGGAGCCTGCCGCGGTGGACTCTCACCATTATTCGATGGCAGAAAACCTAATAGTTTCTTCATCCTGTCAAAGCATTCATCTTCGGTTTTAACCCTGAAAGAAGCTACTCCCGAAATTTGGGCATGAACCTTAGCCCCACCAAGTTTCTCCATGGTGACGTCCTCTCCCATTACCGACTTGACGATACGGGGCCCAGTAATAAACATGTGGCTTATCTCATCAATCATGAAGACAAAATCAGTTAGCGCAGGAGAATAGACAGCGATACCGGCGCAGGAACCCATAATTGCTGAGAGCTGAGGGATTATCCCTGAAGCCTGAGTATTGGGGAAGAAGATTGAGCTACCATCCTTCTCTTCACGATATTTAATCATATCCACCCCCCCTGGTTGGTCTATCCTCAATGACGAATCTAATCTCAGGCCCCGGCGGCCAGGGCCATCCAGCAAACCGACAACAGGAACCCCCATTTGAAGAGCAAGTTCAACAGTGCTATACATCTTATGGCCATGCAATGCTCCAATCGAACCACCTAAGACTGTGGCATCTTGAGCATATATGCATACCTGACGACCATCTATAGTTCCGTGGCCAACTACTATACCATCGGCAGGGGCTCCGGTCGCGTGCCCCACCATCATATTTAATTCAGCGAAACTCCCCGGGTCAAGAAGTCGGTCGATTCTCTCCCGGGCAGTAAGTTTTCCTCTCTGGTGTTGGTTGGCTATTTTCTCCGAACCTCCACCCATCATACCAGTCTCTTTAATCTTCCTGAGCTCATTTATCTTCATTTGCATTTCATTTTCCATCATTCCATCAAGGCAAAGCCCCCCCCTTTTTCTTTGAGCTTACTACCGTCATCAATGCTGCCGCGCCGGAACTACCTGAATTCACTTTAGTAGAGGAATCCAAAAAGCGACAGCTAAAGCAATACCTGATACATCACTCGTGCAAATCAGTTAAGAGAGGATACTAACCCGCTTGAACTCTTACCCCTATCAGGTTTCCTACCGATTATAGCACGGGACTCTTAATCTGGGAAAATATTATACTCATCCTGGTAGGCAGTTAAAGGCTCGACATCAGGTTCATGGTAGGCTATCGATAGAATTCAGGTGGCTTCTTGAGTGAATGTGTAGCCTAATTATGGGAACAACAGTTCATTTTTTGGCATTGACAAACCCCCCGTAGACGGCTAGACTCAAGTCTCAAGGGGTGAAGCAAAGAATGAACGATATTGAATCGGAGAGAGCGGAGGTGTGCTATTAAAAATAAAATACTTCCTGGTTTCAAGGAGGCAGTGGCAGATATATCTGATGGAGCCAGTATAATGGCATTCCATTGGGGGATGGGGAGGGGAACTCCACAGAACCTGATTCGCGCTGTCTATAATAAGGGAGTTAATGACCTTATTGTTATCAGCCATAATTGTCTCTCTGCCCACTTGGGTGAGCGAGTTTTTTCATTAGATGAAATTTGCACCCCCCTCATTCTGGCTGGGCGAGCTAGGAAGGTGATTACTACCTGGGCAACCGACTCCCGTCGCGGCAAGATTAGAACACTGGAAGATGGCGTTGCCGAAGGGAGAATAGAGCTAGAGTTAACCAGCCATGGTAACTTGATTGAAAGGGTTCGAGCTGGAGCCAGCGGGCTAGGGGGGTTCTATACTCCCGTCGGAGTAGGCACGTTCTTAGAAGAGGGGAAAGAGAAGAGAAACATTGACGGAAAGGAGTATTTACTGGAGAAGCCACTGCGGGTGGATTTCGCCTTTGTCCGTGCCTATAAGGCAGATAAAAGGGGCAACCTGGTATATCGAGGATCGGTCAGGGGTGCCAATCCTATTATAGCCATGGCGGCTGATGTTACCATTGCCGAGGTCGACGAAATTGTAGAGGTAGGTGAATTGGACCCGGAAACCATCGTAACCCCTGAAGTATTCGTTGACCGCATTGTGAAGATACCTGAAGATAATTTTGGTAGTACCAGCTACATGCAAGGTCTATTTAGCAGGACTATGAAGGTCTTACTGGAAGGAGGAGAAGAAGAATGAAGGAGCGGTTGAGTCAGCAGGCAGTAGCTCTGAGAGTAACCGGGGAGTTCAAAGATGGTGATTATGTGAATTTAGGTGCTGGTATCCCATTACTTTGTGCCACATATGCGCCGATAAATAAGGACGTTTTCTTTCAAGCTGAGCAAGGTATGCTGGGCTACTCCAGAATCCTACAGATTGAGGAATGGGGAGAAGCAGACCTAGACTACGTCGATGCACTGGGGCAATGCGTCCTGCCTTCTTCACCTGGATTAAGCTTTTTTGATATGGATACCTCGTTCGATATGATTAGAGGAGGACACCTTGATTATGCCGTACTGGGCGGATTGGAGGTGTCTGAGAAAGGTGACTTAGCTAACTGGACCAGGGGTAGTGTAGAGCAGGGAACCATTGGCGGTGGCATGGACTTAGCCGTAGGAGCCAAGAAGGTGATAGTAGCAATGACGCATACCACCAAGGATGGGAAGCCGAAGGTAGTAAAGGAATGCCGGTTGCCACTTACCGGTAAAGAATGCGTTGACCTGATTATCACTGACCTGGCTGTACTAGAGGTAACAGAGCGAGGGCTTCTGCTTAAGGAGGTAGCCCCTGGCTGGACGTTTGAAGAAGTACAGTCATTAACAGAGGTCACTTTAATTCCAGACCCTGCTCTGCAGGAAATTCAACTCTAAGTATCGGGGTTGTGTGCAAAAGTAACCTTCTAGGCTATTATGCCCTGCTCCTTCAAGCGCCCAATATCCTCCCAGGTATAACCATACTCCAGAAGAACTTCTTCAGTATGTTGTCCAATCTCCGGAGCCGGCATTCTTACGGTTGCCGGGGACTTACTAAGCTTGATTGGGTTGGCTACCCCCTCTATGTGACCATAGACAGGATGGTTATAGGAAACAAAGAAGTCATTCGCTCGTGCCTGAGGGTCGGCGGTGACTTCTGGAAAATTCTGGACCGGAGCCCACGGCAGCTCTGCCTCATTGAGACGAACTTTCCACTCTTCCAATGTCCTACCTAGGAAGGTTTCCTCCAGAATTTGAAACAGGGTGATGTGATTTTCTATTCTTGGTTCGAATGACGCAAATCTGGGGTCATGCTCCAGGTCTTCCCGTTCTATTGCTCGACAGAACTTTGACCAGTAAAGGTCTTGTTGCGAAATCCCGAGAAATAGCCACCTTCCGTCTTTTGTCTGGTAAGGATTCACCAGTGTGTTGGCAATGTCTTTTCTATCGACCTGTCGCAGGTCTTGCCCGGTAACAAGGGAGCCGGCCACAGGTAAGGAGAGCGTATGGACTCCGGTCTGGAACAAAGACACGTCCACCTCCTGCCCCACCCCGGTTTTCTCGCGGACGAATAACGCTGCCATTATCCCACAGGCTAACGCCAACCCAGTTACATTGTCTCCCAGCCCTAGCGGAGGTTGCACTGGGGGTGTTCCGGGTAATTGCAACAGGTGCAACACCCCTGACCTGGGGAAATAGCTGGTAAATTCGTAAGCGGGTAAATCTCTATCGTGACCCTTTCTGCCCTGGCCGGTTACGCTAGCGTAAATGAGTCTAGGGTTCAGCTGGCTTAGTGTGTCATATTCCAATTTGAACTTCTTTAATTCACGTGGGCGGAAGTTCGACACGAAAACATCTGCCTTCTCCAGCAATTTGTAGATGACTTCCTGGCTACTCTTCTTGGACAAATCAAGAGTGATGGCTCTCTTGTTACGATTGTAGTTCTCCAGACGATAGTTGATATCTGACACTATAGCCTTTCCGCCTCGTTTGGCAGATTCGTACCTTGCTAAATCACCTCTCACCGGGTGTTCAATCTTAATTACATCAGCTCCCCAGTCTGCCAGAAGCCGCACGGCCATCGGCCCGGCATAGACTACCGCCGTTTCCACAACCTTAATACCTTCAAGAGCAAGACCCATTACTTTCTTCCCCCTTTACCTGCACTTGTCTTTCCTTTCGTCTACCTGTTACTTTAAAGACTAAAATGACGATGGTATCTCCCTCAAATTCAGGCAGAAGTACCACCTCTAGCTGCCAATAGTCACTTGCAGACCAAAACTTTCAATGAATTGTTGTACCTCATAGAGGTACTCCGTGCTCGATGGTTCGATGCCTGCCATAGCATATTGTTTACCAAGCTGCGTGTATTTCTCTTCTGCCAACTTATGGTACGGGAGGATGGAGACCTTTTCTGCACCGATTTCCCGTCCCAATTCGCCTAGTTCTGTCAGGTTACGTTCGTGATCATTGAATCCGGGAATCAGGGGTACCCGAAGCCACACTTTCTTCGTAAGTGCTATCTTTCGTAAATTACTGAGAATGAGCCGGTTGCTCTTTCCTGTTGTCTCTTTATGGAGCCGCGGGTCCATATGCTTGATATCATATAGAACAAGGTCCGTATATTCCAGAACTTCCTTCAATATGGGCCAGCGAATATATCCGCAGGTGTCCAGCGCGGTATGCAGGTGCCTTTGCTTGCAAGCCTTCAACAACCTGTGCACAAACTGCCATTGAAGTAGCGGCTCACCCCCCGAGATTGTCACTCCTCCGCCAGACCTGTGATAAAAAAGCTCATCCTGCTCGATTTCTACCATTACCTGTCCCACAGTCATGTACTCTCCCACCCTGCTCAAAGCTTTGGTGGGACAAGCATCCACACACTGAAAGCAAAGATTGCATTTTGCCCAATCGATCTTCCCGCCTTCTTGTAGATCGAGACTGATCGCCCCGGTCAGGCAAACCTCAGCACACGTACCCAGCAACAGGCACTTTACGTCATGCGGCATAAGTTCAGGGTAGGGTTCCCATGACTCCGGGTTTTGACACCAATGACACCTTAGTGGACACCCTTTCATAAATACAGTGGTTCTGAGGCCTGGCCCATCCTGCACGCTATACCTCTGGATAAGAAATACCAGGCCACGCTCTTCTTCTATACTGCTCATAGGCCGAGTTAGTTCGATGGCCTTTCTCTGGTCAGGCTCTCTAATTAAACTCATTGACCTTATTCACGGGAGGTCAATGAGTTTCCGTTTGCTGTCTTCCCGCCCCGTTGGGGCCAGGCTGTTTAACCGAAGCTTAACTCCGTCCGCATGATAATCTGGTCCTGCACCGCCTTGGTCAGGTCGACGAAGTAGGCGGCAAGGCCTGCTACTCTGACTACCAGATCGCCATATGCCTCAGGGTGCTCCTGGGCATCCAGCAGCGTTTCCCTGTCTATCACGTTAAACTGAGTGTGATGGATACCAAGGTCGACAAATGTCCTGAGCAAGGCAATAAAATTGGTTCCACCGTTACCCATCACTTCCCTAGGTGTGAACTTCTGATTAAACAGGTGGGTAAAAGTGCCCGCATGGTCTACCTTACTGACTGACTTCATCGTTGCCAGTGGCCCCTTTACATCTGTACCGAGGGCTGGGGATACTGTCCCATCATTGAACAGGTCACGGTCCTTTCTGCCGTCGGGTGTGGCACCGGTCAACCCGCTGTAGTCGAAGTAAGTGGATGCTCCTGTTCCATCCTCATTGTGGGAAACACCCCAGATGTTCTTAAAACTTTTTACTACCTGGTTTGTTCTCGTGTAGAAGTCCCTTCCTATCAGGTCAACGTAATCGTCGTCATTACCCCACTTTGGAGGCTCATTGAGAAACACCTGACGCAGGGCTTCTTTACCATTCCAATCTTCCTTGAGAGCATCGATGAGGTCCGTCATGGACACTTTCTTATCCTCAAATACCAGCTTCCTCATCGCTGCCAGAGCATTGATTACCGTTACCTGACCGACGGGTTGAATAATAGTGTTAGGGTAGTATTTGTATTGGCGAACATCCTGCCCCCGTTCAAGGCAGCCGTCTACTGTAGCAGAAAGGAAGGGCTGAGGCAGCCATTCTCCATCAAGTACATCCACCAAATTGTATATGGTGAATAGCTTATGCATGAAGAACCTGAGCTGTTCCTCATATGCCTGCATCACATCCTCAACAGAAGTCCAGGTTAGGGGGTCTGAAGTTTGAGGTCCTACTTGCTTGCCACTGAATTTATCTACTCCTCGATAGAGGGCGTATTCCAGACATTTTGGCAAGGCAACCCTACCCCCCAGAGCTCGCTGGCTCATAGCTTTGCCAGGTATAATCCACCTCATACAGCCGTCAGTAGTGTAATCCCGCGCGTCCTCCAGTGCTATGCCAAGATTGGTCAGGAAAGGAACCATCATGCTATCGTTGAAAAAAGAATAGACACCCGGTTGCTTCACCACGGACTCTACAATTTTCTCGTATAGTGCCTGAGGCGTTTGTGGGTGTAGCCTGACAGCCAGTGCTGGCTGATTCAAACCCATCTCATTTTTAGCGTCCATGAACATATAAGTCATCTCGTTAGTAGCGTCAGCCCCTTCATGGTTTACACCTCCAATGGTGGTTACACGGGTAATCAGGGGACCAGCCTTTGGCTGTGAGGGAGGAATCAGCGAGCCCTCCTCATTAAAAATAAGTACCAGGTGCTCTACCAGCTCCTCGGCCTCATCATAGGTGAGCCTTCCCTCATCCTTATCATTCTTGTAGAAGGGATAAAAAATCTGGTCGATTCTCTCGCCATTTCCAGACGTTTGAAGGTCAAGCACTCTGGCGACCAGATTCACGAACCAGAAAGACTGTAATGCTTCGTGGAGGGTACGCGGCGGATTTTCCGGTACCCAGTCGCATATCCTGGACATCTCCTCCAGTTCTGCCTTCCTGTTTTCATCCCTTTCCTCCGCCGCTTCCTGCTGGCATAACTGAGAGAACCTCTTCCCATGGTTGATAACTGCGGTGGTAATTATTATCGTCGCCTCATAGAAGAACTTTTTCTTGAGGTAATCCTCGGCATGGAGGTAAAGTTCAGGGTCGGAGGATATTTTTTCCAGTTTGGCTTCTGCCTCTTCCATTATCCCCTTCAAACCAACCTTGAATATCTTTTCGTAGTTCGGCGTACCTACATGACCACCATGAAGCCAAACGAACACCCCCTGGTTAGGGTAGAACCAGTATTCCAGTATTTCCTTGGGGAGTAATCGGCGCTCCATGCCATGGACAGACTTGTTGCGCCAGTATTTGTGAATCTCATGCAACTCTTGCCTGTCTTTCTCGTCAGGCAAAAGCATCTGATACTCTCCATCAATAGCCTTATCCAGCCAGTTGCTCCATTTTTCCGGGAAGGTAATCAGCGAGCAGGGTTCACTAGCACTATTGCCCACAATTTTCTCGTGGGGAAGTATATATAGTTTCTTGTTGTCGAGATAGTAGGCTAAAGCCTTAGCCCGTCTCAGGATTATAGGCTCATCTTCTGCCTGTTTATACCCTTCAGTTATTAGCCGAGCCCGTTCAAGACAAAGTCTTATTTCCGGCCGATAGGGCATTCGCCCCTCTTCCTTCACTCTCTCAACTTTCCCCTCGGCT
>Ga0187833_10005838_pt1 | contig 11515 bp, 6 predicted proteins | sample ETNtaG_37_FD_167968 | JGI IMG/M metagenome (GOLD analysis project Ga0187833, IMG submission 167968) | Marine microbial and viral communities from oxygen minimum zone, Eastern Pacific Ocean - ETNP2014_SV_400_PacBio MetaG (Illumina Assembly) | ecosystem: Environmental > Aquatic > Marine > Hypoxic... | reverse complement strand
CAAGAACTCCTGATGCTATGTCAAATAACCTTCCGGAAACAAAAAACCCGCAGCAAGCGGGTTCTGAATTCCCGATTTAGCTGCTTCTTTTAGGCCGCCGCAAGTTGGTTTAAATCACGGCCGTTGAACAGCTAAATAATAAGATTATTTCTGGGATTTTTCAACATCAAATTACTTTACCGCCCATTTTAATAATTGTTGAGTTGCTTTAAGGTTTTCTCAAGAATTTTCTGGGTATTTTGCTTCAATTCACATTCCCAGATTCTGATAGTTTTCCAGCCAGCATTTTTAAGCTCATCATTGACGCGATTATCGCGTTCCAGATTTTCATTGAATTTTTTTTGCCAGAATTGAATGTTTGATTTGGGAGTGTATGCGAATTTGCATCCCTTGTGTCTATGCCAAAAGCATCCGTTAACAAATACAACAGTTTTGAGACGACCTATTACAATATCAGGTTTCCCAGGAAGTTTCCGACTATGTAAACGATATCTTATTCCCTGCGAATAGAGAAATTTGCGAACTATTATTTCAGGAGTGGTATCCTTATTGGGGATGGATGCCATCATCTTGGAACGAACAGATTTGCTTACAATATCCATCTAGGAAAGGATGTCCTTTATTCCAGTAGCAATTGCATGGGAAAGTTTCGGTGGAACCGCATTGCCTATCATTTTGAACTGATGAGTCCGTGGACCACAGAATACATAATTATCAGGAAATGATTGAAGTCTTGCGGCTTCCCGGGCTGTTAAAGATCTGTTCTGCTTTTCATCATAGTGAATATAGTAGTGACCATCCTTTCCTATGTGTGCGGCTATGGTACTTGCTGGCTTGTTTTTGACCTGAACCTTGAATCTATCAATAAATGTTTTACGATTTTTATGATCAGGCTGTAGCTCCTCCGGTAGATCTCCAAGGGTGGGATTTTTCCCATGTTTGTCACACCATTTTGCATACCATTTGTATCGTTGGAGATCAGATTCCATATGTGGTCTTGCTTGATGATTTATTACTCCATTAAGTAACTCCCCACGCATCTCTTTCTGATATTCATTCGGTCTACCTGGTCTATATCCATTTTTGATAAATGTGGGAACTCCCGAATCAGCATTAATCCCAGCCAAATCACCTATGGCTTTACCAACTGAAATCTTGCTTGATGATTTGCTTTCCGAGATCTTTTCCCACAATTTATTTATGACATTATCATCTTTATCAATCAAGTCCTCCCTGATACCAATTATTATTATCCTTTTCCGATTTTGCGGGACACCATAATCCGCTGCATTCACAATACAGTCTCTCAAAGTAAAAGAGTTGTTAAACATTTTGACTTGACTACTTTTTTCGACTGGAACAAGCCTGTATGGTGGCTTGATGCTTTTGAAATCTTCCTGCATAAGTTCAATGATTCTTCCTTTTTCAGATACTGCTGTAATCAGACCAGGCACATTTTCATAAACAAAACACTTCGGTTTCACAGATTGAATAATCTTGATATATAGCTCATATAAATGATGCCTGTGGTCAGATCTATTAAGTTTAATCCTTTGAAGATCCTTACTGGGATTGCTGGTCTGTCTCATTCTGGAACGCCCAATTTGAGAATATGCCTGACACGGTGGTCCACCCAGAATCACTGAAGCGGAAACATTATTAGCCTTTATTTTTTTTCTGATGTTTCTGAGGTGAATATCCAGTGTTTTATCACTGATTACCTTCTCCGATGTAGATGACATTATACCCGTCATAAAGGATTCTTTAAGATCAAGATCCTCAAATTGAAATTGTTTTTCAGCAGCTTTTACATAGTTGGAATAATTAGTTACTGAATTTTGTTGATGCATGATCCAGTATGCGAGACGCATTCTCAGGGTATTCATGGCCCATCTGTCATTATCAACAGAATATCCATGAGTAAATCCAGCCTGCCTGAACCCCTCGGAAAGTCCTCCTGCACCCGAAAAGAGATCAATATAAACCAGTGTCTTTTTCATCGCAGGTAGGCATGGCTAATATTATTGCTGTTTATAACGAAAAAAATGCACTAAAATGTCTCCTCGGGAGTGGTTTTTCATCCTTCACCAAGGTTGTATTATGAACGACACTTCAATATACGTATTTTGCCTGTTTGCAAAAACAGGAAGATTCCAGCTAGGCCCTCTGATAGAATGGATCTTATTACTGAAAAATCTTCGCCTCAGTAGTTAATAATTTGAAATCCAAAAGGCCTGATCAATTTGAGAAACGATAGTTATAATCGGTTTGGAAAATGATAATTAAACCATCGGTCATTCCGGAAAATTTGAAAAGCAAGGCTGAGGAGCGGTTGTTTTTCAAGTTCAAATCAACCAATATTTCAAATTCCGAAATATGTTTTCATTCATTGCGATTGCCATTTCACAAATACAAGGAAATCGGAGAAATTGATTTTTTGTATTTCTCTAGGACGGTTCTAATTGTTTTAGAAGTAAAGGGTGGAGGAGTCAGTGTTGACGAAGATGGTGTCTGGCATTCTATAGACAGATTTGGGCATCAAAACAGATTGAGTGAAAGTCCTTTTATGCAGGCTCAGGGAAATATGTATTCATTAATGGATAAAATTGAAAAAAAAATTGGAGCCGATTTGAAAAAAAAGTTGCTTTACGGATTCGGAGTTATGTTTCCAGACATTTCTTTTGAAGTTGAAAGTGTTGAATGGGATGAGGACATGATTTTTGATTCAAGTGATTATGATACCGCTTCAGGTCTTGAAAAATATATCAAGAATTTAATTTTCTTCTGGAAGAAGAAAGTAAGAGCCGGAACAAAGCAAAAGATCAGGGATGATGAATTTTCTGAACTAAGCGATTATTTCAGAAGTCGCTTTGACCTTGTACCAAATCTCCATGCTAAAGCAACTGAAATAAATTTTCAGCAGGAAAAACTTACTAAAGAACAATACAAAAAGTTCGATATCATCGAAGATAATCCAAGAATACTATGTCATGGGGGAGCAGGAACCGGGAAAACTTTTATAGCAGCGGAACTAGCGAGGCGTAATGGTGCTGAAGGGAAAAGAGTTGCATTTGCCTGTAATAATCCTCTTCTCATCAATCATCTCAAAGCCAGAATAGAGGTCCCCAATATAGAACTGTTGGACACAAATATTATTCGAGAGACCAACTTTGGAAAGAATTTTGATCTCCTCATTGTGGATGAAGCCCAAGACCTAATGACAATGGATATGCTTGAATGCCTTGATGTCATTCTTAGTGGTGGTCTTCACAAAGGTAAGTGGAATATTTTCTTTGATCCAAACAATCAGATTACTAAGTCTTCTTCATTTGAGGAAGATGCCATGCAGTACATTGATTCCATTGATCATGTAGCTGTAACACTCCAAGAAAACTGCCGAAATACCGGCGAAATAGTAGTTCAGACAAGGCTGATCACGTTAGCTGACCTTGGTGTCCCTTTTTTTAGCAAGGGTCCCCATGTTGAATACCACTATTATTCAAGTAGGGAGGATGGAGCGTCCCAGCTCCGGAGAATCATTGAAGGATTATTCAATAATTCAGTGAGTTCCCAAGATATCACGATTCTTTCAGACGTTGAATTTGAAGATTCATTAGCACGATTATTGCCTTCAAACCTGCGCCAGTACATATATTCAATCTCCCTCGATAAAGATCAATCTGTTGATAACAAGAAGCTTGATTTCTGCACACCCGAAGATTTCAAGGGTCTCGAAAACAGGTTTATCATAATTACTGACATGTCACAGAACGGAAATGAAATCCATACAGCGGAATTCTATGTTTCAATGACCAGAGCTAGAGTCGGTCTTTATATGATACTTCCCAAAACTATTGAAAAAGAAATTAATAATTTGTGTATAACTAACTCAAATCTTGCAAAAAGCTATGAAAACAGATAAAACGGCTGATGTCATGCCCGAGGGAAGGAAAAAAATTGTTGAATACCTTAAAGGGCAGTTGTTTGGCCCGGTAAATGGGCCAGAAGAAGAATTAATAATTGATTCGCCAAGAGATTATTATACCGTGGGGATACTACATCCACTTGAAGAGAAATTTGAATTTCTTAACAGACATGATGACTCAGATGGCTCTGCGGGATTTGCATCAGAAGACTCCGAACCGGATGATCCCGTTACGCTTTCTAACCAGTTAACTCCCAGCTCAATGGGAATATCCTTTTACTTCACTGGGAAACCACTCCTTTCAATAGATGTATTTTGTGGGCGCTATGAAAGATCTAACCAAAATTCATGGAAAAGAACGTCCTGCAGCGAAAAAAATGTTGCAATAAAAAATAATGGCGCTGTATGTACAAAAAAGGTGCTGAATGGAATAGGTCTATTGCAGGTTGTCTGGCGCCAGATGGATCAAGGCTTCCTTGTAACAATCACATTTATGAACAATCAGATTTCCAGAAAGGAAAACCGTAATAAAAGAACAGAAAAAACTCTTTTTCAGGCAGGATTCACATGCAGAATTCCTGAAGGAGAGATTTCAAATTATCCTTCTTTTATTCCAGACAGTGGTGATATGGAGGAATCTCTTCTGAAGTTGATCTATCGCAGGAAGAAAACTTATGGCGTAGGTCATGGATGTTCTGCGACATGGATGCTGGATGAAAATGACTTATGCAATGAAATATCCGCCTCAGCCATTCCCGAGGTATTAGTCCCTCAAATTACATTTGATCTGGATGAAAGATTCCCGTGTGATGAATCTGTGTTTTCAATTGTTGAACTTTCAAAAGAAGATGTTCCAAAAGATGAACTGATTGATAAACTTAATGCTTTTGCCGATTCCTATAAACGATGGATAGCATCCCTACCAGATAGCAATGAAGACATTCCGAAATCATACCGAAAAAGTTCGGATAACATAATTAATGCGCTAAATGAATCGCTGAAGCGAATCAGGCTTGGTATTGATATTCTATCTGGAGACTCTGATGCTTTTCAAGCATTCCGCTTCGCAAATTTTGCCATGCTTGTTCAAATGTGGCGAGATAGAAATACCTCGGTAAAAAAGAAAAGAAATGAAGGAATGACAGAAAGCCCCAATTACTTTACTATTAACTCTGAGGAGTTCAAGTGGCGCCCATTCCAGCTTGCATTCATGCTAATGATGGTAAATGATCTATGGGATCAATCTTCCGAATTTCGGGATATTGTTGATGTAATATGGTTCCCAACAGGCGGTGGTAAAACAGAAGCTTATCTTGCTGCCTCCGCCTTTGAAATCTTCGCACGTAGATTACGAGAAGACGGAAATGACGATGGAACAGTTATAATTTCGAGATATACCCTTAGGCTACTTACAAGTCAGCAATTTGAACGTACAGCAAAATTTATTTGTGCCTGTGATTACATACGAAAAAACAATTCAAAAATTTTGGGCAACACTCCCGTTTCACTTGGACTATGGGTAGGTATGAGTGCATCTCCAAACAGATTGTCAGTTGCATATAAAGAATATCAACAGATGAGGTCGGCTGAATCCCCAACCAATCCCTTTCAGTTATTTCAATGTCCCTGGTGCGGGACTGAGATAATTCCTGAAAGAAGAAGCGCTGATGACAAAGATTATGGTATAGTATGTGACGAAACATCATTTCGATTCTACTGTCCTTCAGAAGACTGTGAATTCCATGATTGTCTGCCAATAAATATTATCGACGATATGCTTTACACCTCACCACCTACGTTCCTTATCGGCACATTAGATAAATTTGCGCGACTTGCATATGAAGAACATGCCGGAATTTTCTTTAATAAAGAGGGTTGCCTTCCTCCGAGTTTGATTCTACAGGATGAACTCCATCTCCTAAGTGGGCCTCTCGGAACCATTGCGGCGATATATGAATCATCAATACACCATTTGATTGAGATGCAGGGTATGAAACCTAAGATAATAGCATCTACTGCTACTATTACTCGGGCACAAGCCCAGATAAAAAATCTTTATGGAAAGAAAACAAGAATGTTTCCCCACCCTGGTCTTGATGCTGATGACTCATTTTTTGCAAGAAAAAATTGGAAAGGAGCAAGGCTTTATTTGGGAATTATGTCTCAATCAACCAGTCCTCTTACCTCATTGATAAGAACAACGGCGGCACTGGCGCAGGCACCTCTTGATCTAGAACTTGGTGATGACGAAAAAGATGCTTACTGGACAAATGTTATATATCACAATAGTCTGCGAGAGCTGGGAAAAACAGCCACGGCATGTAATGATGACGTATGGGCAAGAGTTAGAGTTATTGCCAAAACACATGATAATACCAGAAATCTCACGAGTGATGACGTTCTGGAAATAACGAGTAATCTCTCAGCCGAAAAAATCCCTGAAACAACGAGTAGATTGCACAGAACATTCAATGAGCCACAAAACGTTTCTATCGCAACTTCTTCAAACATGTTCTCTGTAGGAATTGATGTTCCCAGGCTCGCTATCATGACTATGAATGGTCAGCCGAAATCCTCATCAGAATACATACAGGCTACAAGTAGAGTTGGAAGGGACATTGAGAGACCTCCCGGACTGATTGTAACACACTTCTCTTTTTCCAAAGCTCGAGACAGAAGTCATTATGAAACATTTACGGGGTACCATCAACAGCTGTATAGATTTGTGGAACCTGTAAGTATAACTCCCTACACAGTGGCAGCAAGGGAACGTTCCCTGCATGCGGCGCTAATTATTATTATACGGCATGGTGTCGGGCTACAAAGAAATGAAGATGCCGGTAGTTTTTCGAAAAATGATAACCACACAAAAACTGTTCTTGAAAATTATCTCGAAAAAATCCATTTAATAGATAAAAATGAATCCAACAGAGTTCTGGAACACATGGAAAAATTAATCGAAAGATGGCATACAGAAGCAAAGACAAATGGTGATGCGCTGCGCTACTTTTCCCTCCATAGACAATATCGCAGTCTCATGGGAACTTTTGATTCTGATCCCGAAACAAGTAATTATGTCTGGCCTACACTTAATTCAATGAGGAATGTTGATATGCAAGTACCCCTTTCAGTTCTTGGAGAACAATAGAATTGCCTGTCAGAAACAAAAAACTTCGACATTCCCAAACTGTGTCTCCATTTGGAGTGGGTGCAATTATTGACCTTATGAAAGAATCTTTCATTGTTTGCGATACCAATAAATGGATAGAATTTCAAAGAGGCCGCCAGCTGAAAAAAATTATCCATGACCCGTTTGCTAAAACACTCGGAGTCTCTGATTTCAGGAGTGCTCCTGTTATGGATCGAAACCGAATAAGAAACAATCTGAGAATCACAACCCTACCCGTAAAAAGGTTCCCATCTTGGCTGTTCTGCGCCAAGTGCAGAAAAATGCAAGAATGGAATAATGAAAATGAACTGAGAATGGAAAAGCCTGAATGCAATGACTGTGATGGTGGTATTAATCTTTTACCGATGAGGTTCATAATTGTGTGTGAAGATGGACACATTGGTGACGTTCCCTGGAGATGGTGGGCCCATTCAAATCCAGAGAATCGGGAACCTGGAAAATGTTATAATGGCGATCTTTTTTTTAATGATAATCCCAAGCTTGGTGGCGGGCTCAGGTCTCTCGAAATACGGTGTGATGCGTGCGGAGCATCAAGGGATCTAAGCAATATTACAGTGAATAATGTTTTGAGAAGCATTGGTGTAGACTGTCCGGGAATACACCCCTGGGAATATCAGCCTCAACCGAATTGCGAAAAAATACCTCAAGTCGTTCAACGTGGGGCCAGCAATGTTTATTTCCCGATTGTCTCGAGTGCATTGGATATACATAATTATGAAGATGAAACGGACTCTAAAATCGAAGAGATAAGAAAAAACCCAATATTTTCACTCCTTATAACAGGCCATGGTAACGAAGAATTTAGCTCTGGTTTGAAATCGCAAATTGCAAAGGATTTACAATGTGATGTTTCACTTGTTGAAAAAGTTTGTGAAAATGAACAAGGCGGTCATGTACAAAGCCATAAAGAAATTGATCTGGAATCCCAGGAATATCACGCGTTTTTCTCTAATCAGAATGAAATGTATTCTGGGGAAAAATTTATTACTGAAAAAGTGGCCTTGAATATATCCCAAGATCATCACGAAAAAATTGTTGCTCTTATTGATGAAATTATAATAGCAAAAAAACTAAAGGAAATCAGAGCTCTTCGTGGGTTCACAAGACTGGATCCAGAAAATCGTATAGTTAAACCTTCCCTGGACGATGAACAGGATTGGCTTCCCGCAATTGAAGTATATGGTGAGGGAATATTTATCTCATTTAAAGAAAAAAGACTTCAGAAATGGGAAAAGAAAATGGAGGTAACTAAAAGATCAAGAATAATTGCCGAGAGAGTACCGGACTCACTTTTTGCTCGATATTTCCCTTCTCAAATTTCTCCAAGGTTTATCATGATGCATACCTTCGCACACTTGCTGATAAAAGAACTTTCTTATCGGTGTGGCTACAGTTCGGCTTCACTACGTGAAAAGATCTATTCAAGAATTCTAGAAAACGGGGGAGAATCATTTGGTGCTATTCTCATATATACAGCTGATGGAGATTCTGAAGGAAGTTTGGGAGGTCTGGCAAGAATGGGCAAATACCCCATGATCATAAATAACGTCCTGGAGTCTTTTCGGAAGGCAGAATGGTGTTCAATGGATCCAATTTGCAAAGAGAGCACAGGTCAGGGTTTTCAGAACCTTAATCTCGCGGGTTGTCATGCCTGTACTCTACTTTCAGAAACCTCCTGTGTTTATATGAATTCTCTTCTAGATCGTGGTCTTGTTCTGGGAACTGTTCTAAATAAAGATCTTGGATTTTTCTCCGGGACTAATGAGACCAGATGAAAATTCCTCCTTTCAAACAGTTAACTACAGAACAAAAGGAAGCATATACAATTCCTGCTGAGGGAATGCATCTTATAAGTGGTCCTCCGGGAACAGGAAAAACCATTGTGGGTATATACCGCGCTCAAAGAATGAACAAAATGAATCATCACACCCTGTTCATCACACATTCTAGACTTTTAACAGCCTATAATATAGGTGGTATAGATGAACTGGGAATCGATGGGATTGCTACAACCTATCATTCATGGACTTGGAGATTTTACAGAAGAAATTACCACCATAAACCACCGCAAATTCAGGACTATGTTTTCGACTGGAATGCAATTTTGATGAAAGTTCTAAAACAGAAACCAAGTGAAGTCACCATACCACATGTAATACTTGATGAAGCTCAAGATCTACCTAAAGAGTTCTTTCAAGTAATTAAATATATGTCAAAAAGTCTGACAGTTTTTGCTGATGAGAATCAGAGAATAACTGAAATCAACTGTACTCTTGATGATATAAAATCCTGTGCTCAGATTGATGATTCTAATCATAACATTCTGGAAATTAATTTTCGTAATACAAGGGAAATTGCTGAAGTTTCGAAATCTTTTTACACCGGACTACCATCTGGAATACCAGATATTCCAAAAAGATCAGGGCCAAAGCCCAGAATCCTTAAGATTCCCAATTTCAATGATAATATTGAAAAAATAAGATATTACGAAAATAACTACCAAGAATATTCTGTTGGTGTGTTACTAAAAACACTTAATAGAATGGATAAATATTACAGGAGTTTAAATGGTAGAACCAAGAATGAGGTTGAGATTTACAAAAATACGGATGAGAGTGTAATGGTTGATTTCGACAAGCCCGGAATAAAACTGTTAAGTTATGCTAGTGCAAAGGGCCTTGAGTTTGATTTACTTTTCCTCCCGGAACTAGAAAATTTCTGCCGCTCAATTGATGATGAAGCTAGAATGTTAATGTATACTCTCACTTCCAGGGCTCGTGAAGAATTAATGATGATGTATTCATCCCAAAATATGCCTGAAATATTAAAGGATATCCCCAAAGAAAAAATAATAGTGGAGAATTAATAAATTGAACATGAAAACACCCACACCATCAGGCCCACTGTTCGAGCATTCCTCTCATGATAATGTTAATCAGCAAAGTGATGAAGGTTATCTTTATCACTTGACAGATACTTGGAACCTTTTCGAACAGATAATGCCTACAGGTATAATAGGAACGCACAACGCTTATTCAAGTGATAATGGCGTGCCTGTATTAATAAAGATGGTTCCATGGGGAATACCATTATCAAAGAATTCTTTCTCAAACGAGCTCACTGATATGGTTACAAGTGACAAAAAAAATAGTTCTCCTGTAATACTGAGAATAGATCTGGAGCAACTTACGAAAAATACCAAGGTAGATGTAATAAACCAGGACTTATCACAAAGCAAAGACACTCTTGATTCCAAGGATGCTCTCATGTTTTTTCCAAAAATAGCTATACCTCTCACCGCATGTTCAAAAATAATCTTCTCAACCGAAAATCATCGAGATGAGTTTATTTCTCATAGCTTTTCAAATATTTGGGCATTTGACCCAAATATGACAGAAGTTGACTCTAATCTGTTCTCCTTAGGTACTGTTAACAAAAATGATCTGGAAAAAATATCTGCCGGTAAAAGCGATGGCTCTGATAAAGATCTGTTTTCATACCTAGATAGAGTTGCCGGGGCCGTAAGCATGATGTACAAAGTAGAAGATATTAATGAAATGGATTTAAGTTTACTTTTCTCTTCCTATTTTGAGTTTGCGCCCGAAGTGGGTAATGGATCTGAAACCACTAAGAGCATACCTGAGTGGTTCCCCTTGATGTCATTTGATAAGATTATCAGTAAAAGTTTGGCGGGAAAGAATATTGAAGAAATCGTATTAAATCTTATCTCTAAAACTATATTTGAATTTGCTTCAGGCGAGAGCATGTCGAAAAGGGACCTACTTAAGAAAGTTAGAGAAAATGTTGAAAATGCTGAAGGTTTGGACAAGGATGACTTGAACCGGTTGTGTAAAGGTATCGACAAATTCGATCAATACCTTAAAGGGGATGAATTATTTGAAGGACTGACTCAGGGAACGAGGCGGATTGAGGTTCTCTGGGGTTTTCTATTCTTTTTGTTAACTATGGACCCAGATAAACTTCTCTCGTATATAAAAAAAGACCACGGAGCAACAAGGAATATGATTTTATCGGGCGCTTTTTATTCCGGTTTTCACTTGGGCCTGACCCATCTGCCCATACAGTTTCGCAACAAAGATTTGGATCAAACCTTGCAAACCCTATCATGCTTCAAGCTTACCAAAGGAAAACATAATGCACCGGCACCATCAGACAATTTCCTAAAATCATTAACCTATCCAAAACATGAAAAACCAGCATCTGAGAAACTGATAGAAAAACTCCAAGAGATCATTGACAGTGGTACTCTGAACTCTACGGTAAATCAGCCAGTCATTATGCGAATCATAAAGGATCATTCACTTACCGATTGTATTAATACCATTATAAAAATAGAAAAATCGGGACAAATAACCTGGAAAGAAGGATCTAAGGCAATT
>Ga0187833_10005836_pt1 | contig 11515 bp, 10 predicted proteins | sample ETNtaG_37_FD_167968 | JGI IMG/M metagenome (GOLD analysis project Ga0187833, IMG submission 167968) | Marine microbial and viral communities from oxygen minimum zone, Eastern Pacific Ocean - ETNP2014_SV_400_PacBio MetaG (Illumina Assembly) | ecosystem: Environmental > Aquatic > Marine > Hypoxic... | reverse complement strand
ATCATCATCGGGATAGTATTCTGGATTCCAACTTAAACAACCTCTATGTAAATTGTCCTTTAAATCTATTGGTTTATCAGAATCATTAAAGAAATCTTTACGAATACTATTCTTTAGTTTGTGGTCTTGTGTTCCCCAACCTGCCATTCCCATTAAGATATACTCGTCCTCTTGTGGTTTCAATCCTAATCGTTGTGTCATTGCACTATACCATAATCCTAATGAATTTGGATATTTTAATGTATATCGTTTCTCAAAATGACTTCCCCACGCATACCAAATACTACACGTCTCAAATTCACCTATTGCATCTATAACTACGATAGCTGATTCTTCATATGGACTTGTAAAGTAACCTGCTGCAGCGTGGGATTGGTGATGTTGAACATACTCTATTTCTGCATTACCAACGTAATCTCGTAGATAATATCTTGGTGTATTCTTATAACCCAATACCTCTCCATATTGACCCGCTCTCAATTGTCTTAACTTTTTTAGATATGGTCTCTCAAAATAAACCACCTTGTCTGGTTTACCACCAAGTCTATAACAATCGGCAAATAGTGCACTATTTAACTCAGAATCGTTTTTAACCCCACTATACCTCTCACTATGACCAGCAAATAAAATCTCACCATCTTGTATCATAGTTATAGCGGCGTCGTGATTTAATGCGTTTATTCCTAATATTTTCATAAATCTCCTAAAATTGGTATTATAACTTGTTCACAAAACTTTTTATGTGAAGATGGTGATGGATGACCAGGATCATGTTCACCATTTCCCCAGGGATCACGGGCTTTCAAACAAACCCATTCTGCTAATCCACCATATTCTACTTGGTCATCTTCATAAAACCACCATTTATTCCAATCTATCATATCCCATAAATGAGTTGCGTTTGGATATATGTCTTTCAGTAATAGTGTATCTCTTGATATTTTTCCAGTTGCGTTATCTGGCCAATATCTATCTGTTTTAAAATGAGTATTATCTCTCCACGCAAGATTCCAAATTTCATGTCCAAATATTTCATCACCTTCAGAACGTGCCCATCCACTTGGAACTTTAAATGAATATTGATTAAAAATGTTTTGCCAACACATCATTTTATATTTAATTCCAAGATTATCTAAATACCATTGAGTTCTTAAAATAGATTCAAATGTATTTATCAAACTTTCTTCTTCTGAATAAAAATGTTTCCAATATAAATCTAAAAATTTAGTTACTGATTTATTATCCCAACTCATATACGGAATACTACTTTTTATCCAAGTTGAATCTTTTTCAGGATGTCTATCCCAGCCACTATCGTGGATAAAATTTCCCATCCAATTTTTATGTGGTCCATCTACCCACAATTCATGTAACGGATTTTCTCTAACCGTAGATAAAAACTCTTTTCTTGTTATACCCGACCACATTATAATAACCTCAATATCTTTTGGATTCTTTCCAAGTTTTATTTGATTATTCACTTCCCATATTATACTTCTACTAATATATCCATTTCCGGCACCTGTATCTCCAACATTCATAACCCATCCATATTTATCTTGATTTATATGATAGGGCCAAGTTCCATCTCCAAGTGTAAAACTACAACCTGATATAACTATTAATGTATCTCTCATTTGTAAATAAACGGATCTCTTTTCCTCAATTCTTTTATTTTTTTCTTATATAAAAAATGTGATTTGACTTTAAACCACTGATACTTTAGCCACTTAATCATTTTTATTACTCCATTCTTTAATAAATTTAACAATAACCTTTTCACAAAATTCCATATGACCCTTTTTGTTTGGATGATTTTGACCAAGAATACCATCCAATTCTTCTAAATTATAACCACCTTTTACATTATCCAATATCCAATTTCCAATACCACCATAATCTTTCCAAAACCACCACCTATTCCAATCTACCATCTTAAATAAATAGTCAATGGAAGGAAATATTTTATTTATTTTTACCTGCTTACTCAAATCATAATCGTCAGTCCACACATCAAAATAATGATGATAATCAAAAATATTAACAAAAGAGAAAAACTTATATTCTATCTGGTTACTTTCAAGATACCACTGTGTTCTTAAAATATTTTCCATAGATAGGATATAACTTTGTTCATCTGGTAAAAACTTTGACCACTTTTCATTAAATGCCTGCCACATACCTATAGGTAAATTTTTTGTATATGTAACTTCACTAAAATCTTCTTCATAATCCTTAAATTCATAATACATTTGTTTACTTTCATTATTGACCAACATATCTCTTCTTTGCATACCTGACCAACCAACAAGAACAAAAATATCATCCACGTTCACACCTCTATCAATTAATTTCTGACATCCTGAAATAATAGTTCTACTAATATAATCACTTCCACGACTACAAGAACCATAATTATATATGTTCAAATCATCAAATATATAATCTAACCCACACAATTCATTTTCAAAATCATAATAATCTTTTATAAACTTTGGCCAGCAATCACTACCAGCGTCTGAATAACTACATCCACTTGTAATTATATGTTTTTTATTCATTAAATATTTTATCTCCAAATTGTCTAATTAAATTTTCTAAATCTGTTTCTAAATACTCCACTAATCTATTATAATTGTGCTTATAAATATCAGTCATATTCATATACCATTTATGGATTTCAGGTTTACTAAAATTACATAATCTATAAATTTCTTTTTGTATAGAAACCATTCTTTCAAATCCTAATTGATTGTCATAAGTTTCATCAATATATGGATGAAAAGTTTTAAATCCCCAATCGTGTAAAACACCTAAAGTATTTTTATCTCCAACAACAATAAAAGGTAAAAATGAAATCATGGGTTTAGAAATTTTATCGTCAAAAGTTACATTTTCTTCGGTATATTTTGTCATACTACAAATATTAAAATAAGAATTAAAATAAGGTATCAAAGACATTTTACCAGGATTACCTTTCTGTAAATAATTATCACAATGAGTATCAAATAAATAAGGTAAAATCTTTTTCAATTCATTTATTTCTATATCTGAATGTGGACGTGAAACCGCATCACCATCAAGGCCTTCAGGAAAATCTCTAAAATGTTCTCCTATTTTTTCTCCTATATTATCCATTTCATTTTTTTGTGCATCACTATTCGTAGTAGAAATACTCCACAAATAAGAAACATTACCCTTATCTAATAAATTGTATTTAGATAAAAAATTAAATAAAATAGTTCTATGAGGCTTTGGTGTTCTATTGAAAGAGGTAAAGTATTTTTCTCTCAACATATCAAAATAATCTCCACGATTAGAAGAACCATCATCACGAGTAACAATATTATCGAATAACCTTTTACTCAAGTCTAAATGTTGATAATTTAAACAATCACCAGTTGGAAATCTTGGTAATTCCAATACCTCAAATTTTTCATAATCTTTATTTTCATTTTGAATACTATCTGTTATAAAATTTATACTATTCCTTGGCAATTTATATTTTTCATAAATAGATTCTACATATTTCAGCTCTTCAATTCCAAAACAAAACGTATCAGTAAAATAAAAAATAATTTTTACTTTACACTCTTTTAAATTATCTAATAATTTTGGATTTTTTATGTATTTATCCAGTGAAGAATGGAATTCATATGGACCAATTACAATTATATTTACCCCATTAAAGTTGTTACTGTCCCTAACATCAAAACTAACAAAACTATGATACCACCATCTTGCATGAGATTTCTTGTCATAAAAATATATTTTCATTTTTTAGATATCTTTTCAAAAAAATTATTTATTAAACTAATAGGATTTGTTTCCATTATTACATATTGGTTATACACTACATTATCTAACGATTTTACATACAATTCGTGTAAGTCAGAATCTTTCAGTTTCATCAATTCATCAATAATAGATAAAATTTTAAAAAATCTATCTTCGTCATTTAATATGTAATCATACGACTCATCAAACATTTCTGGAAAAGTTTTAAATCCAAATTCTCGAATCTCAGTAAGTGTTTTTGGATATGACAAAATTAAACTTGGTTGGTGACAGATACCTTTAATTGCTTTTCCGGTTACTGCTCCATTTTTCATAAAAGATGTACCATCATTACTATCAAAAACTGTTTCATTCAAAATATTGAAATAAGTATTTTTAATAAAATCCATCTGAACGGTTGTTTTAAATCCACCTTTATATTCTAAAGTTTCTTTGAAAAGATAAAAATTTGGATTTGGAACTTTCCCACCATCTTCTGTTATATAATCTAAAGCATGCTCTTTAGAAAAAAACTCTTCGTCAAAATCATAAAGTTCATAATATCTTTTTCTCTCCTTACCAGCACTTGATCGTGGTGAAGTCCAAGCAGTTCTTAACCAATCCATACTTTCATAATTTAAAAATGAATATAATCCCTGATTTAAATATTTCATCCTGTTTAAATAATCTAACACATATAATCTATATGTTTTCGCCGTTCCTGTGAAATGTAAAAATTTATGAGATTTTGTATTTAATTTCAAGTTTTCTAAATCTTGATCACTGTATGGAAAATATGTAAAATCATTCCCATAATAAAAATCTGTAACTGCTATGTAGAATGAAGAATTAAATATAACAACATTATCATACCTATTTTCTAATATATGATTTGACATTGTAACTATAATAGAATTATCTTTTGTTATTCCTAATTTTTCAACATGATTATAAATTTTTTCATATTCATAAATATCAATAGATTCTGACCAAGTATCTATTATAAATTTATCAGAAATACTTGGAATTTTATATATAGACGCGGAATACCCATCTAAGATATTGCAGTCATAAATTAAATGTTGAAGTTGATTAGGCATATCAGACAATAATATTGGAAATTCAAACATATTTTCAGTAAACTTTTCTCTTATCCACTTGTGATGCATTTAATTATCCCACTTCTTTAATATCATCAACTAATTTATCTAACAAATGTCGTGGATCCATTTCGTTAATTAATATTTGATTGTGAAGTATTATTGGTAATGATTCTACAAATAATTCATGTAAATCATTATCTGACATATTCATCAATTTATCTACCTCTGTCATTACTTTCCAAAATCTTTCATTATCATCTTCAATAGAATCATAACTCTCATCTATAACTGAATCAAATGTTTGGAAACCATAAGATTTTACTAATTTAATTGTATATGGACTTGAAATAGACAAGAATGGATTAAATAATAAACCTTTATAGGTTTTTTCGGAAACACAATCATTCCTATGCCAGTATTTTCCGTTAGAACTAAAAAATACAGTTTCAGGTGTTATCTGAAAATAACAATCTTCAAAAAAAGATTTTGGAACTGAACGATTGTTTCTAAAAAAATCATTTTCCCAATATTTAGGATTTGGTGCCCAATTGTCAGGATGTTCATCAGTTGGTCCTAATATGGTATCTATCAAAAATGGAACTTTAGAAAAATAATCTTTGTTATAATCATATGGATATTCTATATAACCGTCCCAAGGATAAGGATTATTAGTTGTCTTTCCTGCATAAAAAAACTCTTCTAATTGTTCTTGATTTTCATTGTCTGGCATCAAAAAAGTAACCATTCCATTATTATCATAACCTTTTCTATGAAGTTCATTTAATAATATCATTCTAAAATCTTTAGCACTTCCATTTAAACATAAAAATTTATTTGGTTTTTTATATTGTTTTAATTTTTCGATATAAGAATTATCATAAGGAATGTAGGGAAAAATAGTGTTACTGAAACTGAGGAATACTTCAAACAAAATATACGGAAAAGAAATTGCATTTGGATATTTTTCAAGAGGATTCTCATTATTAATTACTATAGAATTTTCAGGTGTAATATCTAAATTTAAATCATTTAATTCTTCATATAACTCATTGATACATAGTTCTGATATAGATTCTGTCATACAATCAAGAATCCATTTATCTGTTAATGACGGTATTTTATATATAGAATTAAATCTTCCAAGATGATCACTTGAACCATATAATAAATTTTGTATTTCTGGAGTTATGTCGGACATCATCAATGGAAATTCTACAAGTTTATCATCTATTGGTGGCCATTTATTCAAATCATATTTCATTTATCTTCTCCAATAAAATTTTTGTCCACTTACGGTGCCCTTCTTCAAGTGGATGATATTTATTTCCCAACTTTACTTTATTATTAATCACATATTTATCCATCGTATAATCATCAATAAATTGTTCTTTATCAATAAAATTCCACAACAAAATATCATAACTATTCATTTCATGTGTAAAATCATTAAACGACATAAAAAATAAATATTTGATATTATGAGTTTTTAAAAATTCTTGAATGTGATACATATACGAAGCAGTAGTATCGAGACATTGTTCCCTATCATATAGATATTTTATATATAACTCATGAATTTCACCAAATCTATTTTTCGATATATTAGGTATAATACTTGTATAAACTTTGTGTGTATCAGGACTAAATTTTAAATTTTCATCATCATATTTATCTGAATCGTCATTAAGTATTTTTTTAAAATCTACATCACATCTAAATTCCACCCTATCTGGATTTGTCCAACCAATAACAACAATTAAATCTTCAGTTGAACCACCATCATTTATATATTTCAATAACCACTCAATAGTAGTTCTGAAAATTCTCTGATTACTACCTCCAGATGCACCATGATTTACTACTTTATCACATTTCAATTTATGACCAAGTTCGTAAGGCCAGGCATTTATTCTTGGTTTTAAAAGTTCATCCCCGAAAGTATAACTATCTCCGTTTGTATATAACACTTTTTTCATAATTTAATTAATTCTCTTATAAATTTATTCCATATCTTTTCTTTTATTTCTTTTGAGCGTACCAATTCTCGATTATGAATAACTTTTGGTATAATACTCTCACAATAAATATTATGAAATTCAGTATCATCCATTTTACAAACTTTTTCTATCGAATCAACTACAGCTAATAATCTATCAGTATGGTTTATAATATCATCATAACTCTCATCAAACAGTTCGGGGAAAGTTTTATATCCCATTGACCTCATATATTTTAATACACCATAACTTCCCAAATGAATAAATGGTTGACAATTAAGTGCCTTATAAGTTTTTTCACTCATCTCAAAAATAGTCTTATGAGATTGTGGTAATGATTTATTGTACATATAACTTTCTGTTACTATATTAAAATACGAATTTTTAATATGATTTACATCAACTGGTCTATCATTTTTATCTACGGATTCCATTGACCTATCTAACACTAATGGAACTCGTTTAACCATTTCTGTTTTTGCGTACTCATCAACTGATTTTCCATATCCCTTTGTAGTATCAAATCCTAAATCACTTGTAAAATTATCCAATATTTGACTTGGACTTCCATATCTATACAACAATGATATTAAACCATATTTATCTAATCCTCGTCTGAATAATTCTGTAACTAAAAATTGTCTATATTCCTTTCCATTTGCATTATAACAAACATACTTATATGGTTTTTTATCTTCAGTTGGTAATGGTAAATCTCCAAAATCAGAATGTCGTTCAAAACAATATGTATCCATTCCAATAACACTTAATGGATATTCTCTAAACTTAGGAAACTCTTTTAATAATAATCTATATGTTTCATCACTCCTTAAATCATAAGACATAAAAATAACTTGTTTGAAATCTATTTTAAATTTTTTAATAACATCCATAGCCCAATTTAATGTCATCTCTTGTAATGCCTCACCATCGGATATACAAAGTAATTTCATTTTACCTTGATTAATTAATTCAACTTTCGATTTATCAAGATAATTTTCACTACCACTCCATATTGGATAAAAATTATTATCTTCCCCTAAATTATCAAGTGTTCGTTTATTAATTTTTATGTTATAACTTTCAACTCTATCGATAAATCCCAATGGTATTTTTTCTTTATCACAAATAAAATTATACTTCATTTCTTTACAATACTTCTCATAGTATCAACAAAATCCATTAATGTTGTGGTATCATTTAATAAAACTGATTTATTATGTTTAAGAATTGACTCTAAATCTGCATACCAAGATTTTATTTCATCTACTTTATAGTTGCACAATCTATTTAGTTCTTTAACAATAGCTTCTAATCTCATATAAGGATTTTCTATTTCATCATAAGACTCATCAATAAATGGATGAAATGTCTTAAATCCTTGTTTTCTCAATTCTTTTAAAGTTCCACAATTACCGACCAATATAAATGGATGATAATTTGCCATTGGTTTCCATATCTTTTCACTCATAAAAACAGTTTCTTCCCAGAAATGTGTTTCAGTTACAATTGAAAAGTAAGATTCTTCATATGGCCATTCAGGTGAAGTATTAAATTGATTAATATTTAAATCTGCCCCATCTATTATCAACGGGGCTTGTGGAATTAAATTTTTAATAGGTGAAACATATATTTTCTTTTGTTCTGATGTACTATTTCCACTTCCTAGCCACCATTTGTCCTTAACCATCGGATAATCTAATTTTGGACAAGAAATATAACCTTTATTTAATAAACCATCTTGAAACAACCTCGACAATAACATAACACGATGATTTCTTGGTTCTCGGTTGAAAGATAAAAAATATTTTTTCCTATCCTTCTTAATATCAAATTTTGAAAAAGTATAATTTAAATGTCCTCGTTCTGGTCCCGTATTATCCCAATCTAAATACCTATGACTATTAAACTCGACTAAATTAAAATTTTCATAATTAGCATACTTACTATCCCTTTTCCATTTTCTATAACACTTCTTCATTATAAAATTTGCATGAATAAAAATTAAATTTTTAGGATTTATTTCTAATCTTTCTAATTCTTTATGAATTTCTTCAAAAATATTAACTTTTATATCATCCACTTGCCAAATAAAAGGAAATCCTTCATTTGCTTGATATAAAAAAATTATAGCATTATCAGATTTAATTTCATTTAATGTTATATCACTAATTCCACTAAATAATGATTCAATATAATTTTTTGATTGTAACTTACCAAACCACCGTAATGGTTCATCAGTTAGCTCTAATGGATATAACCACCTATCTTGGATCCAATCGTATCCCAATATATCATTGACACCACAGCACATAAAGTCAATATCATATTTTTCGAAATAATCTCCCCACCAGGGTGGCAAAAAAGACTTAAATACATTACCATTTGCATTCTCACATCCTATAATACCATTTGGTTCATATATTCCACCCCTATCCTTATCAAAAAAATCATATCCAAAACTAAACATAAGAAGTCGATTTTCCTAAAAAATTTACAAAATCATGAACACCTTTTACATTAAAAAGATTTTTAAAATTATGCTCTAATATAGGTATTAATTCCTCATGCCATTTTTCCATCTCATCTAAAGTAAAACCACATAACCATTCTATCTGTCTTGTAATCATCATCATTCTTTTTGCAGGATGTTTTTGTTTATCATATGTTTCATCAATAAACGGGTGAAATGTCTTAAATCCTTGTCGTTTTAATTCTTCTAAACTACCACTACATCCAACAAAAATAAACGGATGATAGTTTAATATCGGTTTCCATACCTTTTCATCTAAAAAAATAGCCTTTTTATTAAATAAAGCACTGGTGATAACAGAAAAAAATGATTCCTCATAAGGCCAAGCTGGAGATGTATCAAAATGATTTGTATTCCATTCATCAACATCTACAATATATGGTGTTCCCTTATTAAATTCTCTCATATGACCAACGGTAGATTTTCTCATATTCACACCTACACCCAAATTATGTAAATATCCACCTAACCAATTATCTTGAACTTTTTGACAAGAAACAAAACCCTTTGAAATCAACCCTTTACCATGTAATAAAGCTAATAAATACAACCTATGTCCTCTCAGTGTTCTATTATAGCATAAAAAATGTTTTCTTCTCTTTTTATTGGATTCTAAATCTGCAATATCCCACTTATTCCTAAAATCCAAAAATCTTTCATTGTTAAATGAATATACAACTATATCATCTAAATCAGAATACTTAGATTTTGGTTTCCACTTTTTAAAGTCTGATTCCAACTTCCAATTACCAGTTACATATAAAATATTTTTTGGGTTTAATTTATACTCTATTATTTCATCATATAATACCTCAAAAATATTATTTCCTATCCAATCAGTAGGGTATCCTTCCATTGGTTGATAAACCATAATAACTGCTTTATCTTTTCTAACTTCATCTATTGATGTTTTACTGATTCCACTAAATAATGATTTTATAGAATTTTGATATTCCGGAATATATTTTCCCATCCATCCACGTGGGTCTCCAATACAATCAAGAACATAAACCCACTTTGTTTTTGAATTTTGTTTTTTAATATTATCAACTGAATCAACGTTAAAATCAATATCAAACCTATTAAATATTTCTGTTAAATATGGTGGTAAATCTAATTGAAAAATATTTGATACATCCTTATTTTTTTCAGTAATTTTTTGCCCTATTAAACCATTTGATTTTTCTATACCATTTTTTTGATTATAAAAATCATATCCAAATCTTAACATTTAATCAATATCCAATGGCGTACCACCACCAACAATTTTCGTTATTTTAAAAAAATTAAATCTATCTTCTGCAGTTTCATTCATACCTGTCGGTGCCCCATATGAACTCGAAACGAAATCATCAATTTCATCACGGTGGAGTTTTACCAGCATGTTTACATTATCATTTACTGCAGAATAAACATAATCATCTCCGGCCATGATTCCACCTGGTTTAATTTTCTTCCAATAATTATTAATATCACTTTTAACTATTTCTTCATCATGATTACCATCAATCCAAACAAAATCAAGTGAATTATCCTCATACATATAATGTGCATATCTTGAATCACAACAAATAAAATTTATATAATCATTTACATTTAATGTTCTGGTATGACAATCCAGTATATGCATTATATCTTGTTTTTCATAAAGATTTATATATTTTTTAAATGATTCTGGATGTTCTCCATTTTGTATTCCATGTAGTATTCTATAAAATGTATCAATTGAATCAAATTTAATATCTTTCCCACTATCTCTAATTAATTCTCCCATACGACAGGCTGATTGACCAAGTAGAGTTCCTATTTCAACAAAATGTGCCCCATCATCAAATTTATCAACTACTTCTTTATATATCCAATCTGCATCATTTAACCATCCAGGAATATCTTTATATGACTTTAATATACGAGTAAAATTTTTTTTATGATAAATAGGATACTCATATTCTATTTCATGGACTCTCATTAAAACTCCACATGACTTGGTATATTCTGTTCACATCTAAAATCTATTATTTCATGTTTAGTTCCAAATAATTTTTCTCTTTTAACAATACTGTAATTTAAATTTGTAAGACCATCTTCGTCTGTATTTATTATAC